>Ga0209452_1000092_pt1 | contig 35357 bp, 29 predicted proteins | sample WorMetimpBELIZE1_FD_187388 | JGI IMG/M metagenome (GOLD analysis project Ga0209452, IMG submission 187388) | Marine gutless worms symbiont microbial communities from Max Planck institute for Marine Microbiology, Germany - Olavius imperfectus... | ecosystem: Host-associated > Annelida > Digestive... | reverse complement strand
GTCAAATCGACGCTATACGCATCTTTACCTATAAGAGCAGGCTCATCTTGTAGAACAAAACGTTCTTTTAGCTTTTTACTCTCTCCGGGTGAAAACTCTAAATAGACACCCGACAAGAGCGTGCTCATACCACTTATACCTGTTTCATCTATTCGCGGTTTTACAACCCAAATTTTGGCATCTTCGGTGAGCAATTCGTTGTAGTTTTTATCTATTTGTGCGCGAACGATTACGCTATCTTGAGAGTCAGAAAGGCGTATAGCGTCGATTTGACCTATTTTAACGCTGCGCACTTTTATTTCTGTTTTCCCTGCAACAATGCCTTCTGCGTGTGGCATTTTTATATAAATAGTTGGGCCTATGTTTGCTTGGTATTGATACAACATCCATATACCAACGAATAAGGCTATTAATGGAATTATCCAAATAGCTGAAATTTTTGGTTTTGTAGTTACATTAGCCGTTTCGGTCATGCTTTATTCTCTGAATGTTTGTTTTTTGGTGTATCCCACAATAGGCGTGGATCAAATGCATGGGCTGCCATCATTTGGCATATTACCATAACTGTAAAAAATACAATGCCAAGTCCTGGCGTAATTGACATTAAGTTGCCAAGTTGTACTAAGGCGACGAGTATAGCAACAACAAATACATCTATCATTGACCATTTGCCAATAAATTCAGTAAGTTGATATATTTTAGTGTATCCCTTAGTGTGTTTGTTAGCAGGTTTGGCCACCATAATACATAAAAAACTAAGCACGAGGGCTTTGGCAAGTGGTACCACTACACTTGCTAAAAATATAATGATGGCAATGGGGTATGAGCCACTTTTCCAAAGTGTTAGTACACCACCAATTAAGGTTGAAGGGGATTCATCACCTAGGCTGGTTGTATGCATTATTGGTAATAGGTTTGCAGGGATATAACAAAGCACAGAAGTAACTAACCAGGCCGCTGCCTTTTGTACACTATTAGGATTTCTTATATGAGTTTTAGTATGACAGCGTGGGCAAACAGTGCTTTTACACAACTGGTGACAAACGTGACACGCTTTTATATTTTGTTCAATGGCGCGTTTAGCATGAGAAGTGTCCTCAAGTATTGCTGCCGGTTTAATTTGTGCCCATAAGCGCGGCTTATTTAAATGGGTAAGTGCACCGATGTATAAAATAACAAAACCTATATAGGCCCAAAAACTCACACCAAAACTAATATCGGCAAGCGACATAATTTTAACCATGCTGACCAGTACACCAATTAAAAATATTTCCGACATGATCCACGGCTCAAGGGCTAAGGTAAACTTGAGTAATCGCCTTGCTATACCTTCTGGCAATGTTTGCAGTAGACCAAGGTGTAAAGGGATCAGAATGATCAGTAAGCTCATTGGTAATGCAATTATGCTTAAGTCTATAAATAAGCCCAGTAATTCACTATCGTAATTAAATAAAATCCGCGCCGCATCGGGCAGGGTGATAGTTTGTGTAAGGCCACTACTACTAAATGAAATAAACGGGTAAAACATGCTACTGAGTAACATCAACAATGAACCAATACTAAGCGCAACTATTTTACTGTCGTTGTTGACATCACATTCAGACAACTTGTGATGACAATGTGGGCACGTTGCTATTTGTTTATCGGCTATTGCGGGTACATGAATTAGTAGGTCGCAACATGGGCAAATTGTTTGCAAGTTTAAACCATTAAAGAGGAATATTTACGCAATTTTGCTATATTTAAGCCATTAATACAACGCGATTCACTGTGCAGCGCTGTAATATTGTGTCGAGGATAAATGTGAACCCTTTCGTAATGTGTGTTATTGGCTGTTTCTTCATGAGTCATTTAGTTGTAGCTGAGCAACAAAAACAGCCAATCGTCATTGCCGCTAGTGCAACGATACCGCCATACGTTATAAAAAAGACAAATTCGGGTTTACAACTTACGCTTATTAGGGCTGCTCTGCTTGAGCAAGGGTTAGATGATATTAAGGTTATTTACATGTCTAACAAACGGGCTGAACAGCAGTTACACAGTGGCGGTGTTGACATACTACTTAACTATGCAGGCGAGCGCAGAGCAGGTATTTTCCCTAGTGAGCCTGTGTTGAGTTATCAAAATGTGGCGGTATCGCTGAGAAAACGCCAATTTAAAATTGAGGCGATAAAACATTTAAATAATAAAAGTGTATTAGGTTTTCAAAACGCGACTGCCTATTTACCCACTGCGTTTGCAAAGGCAGTCTCTACGTTCTCAAGTTATGGGGAAGTGGTTAATCAACGCGCGCAGATCGATAGATTAATGAAAGAGTGGGTTGATGTAATTGTACTCGATAAGCGTATATTTCATTATTACAATCATGCTTATTCACACTCATTGCCTGTTAATATTCACACTATTTTTCCAAAAGCACCACGGCCGGCTTATTTTAACGACCGGGCGCTTCAAAAAATATTCGATGAAGGCCTGTTAGCGATAAAAACTAATGGTAGGTATCAACATATTGTGAGCGATTATAAACAGCTTAATTAAACGGTGTTTAATCAAACACCGCCACAGTTTGACGTGTCAGTGCTATCAGTTCGCCTGATTGCGACCAAATACAACCATCTTCTAATCCGTAGCCACCTTTTGCATGATGAGTAATTGCTTCAAAGCCTAACCATTCACCCGGGGTAAGCGTTGGCTCTTGCACAAATTCTAAATACCACGACATGCTACTTGCAGGCGCAGGCTGTTTAAACATTTGTAGTAGCGTAGGGGGCCATGCATCGGTAAGGGCTATTATATGTGCTTCGGTTATTGCCTCTGGGGTATGTTTAAAGCGCATCCAGCCACCCAAATGCGAAGAATCTGCAGCGCTAAAAGGCATAGCACCTTGTTGTGGGCATAAGTCAACATGCTGAAAAAACTCAGGCATTTGCCCTTGTATAAATGGGAGTGTATGGCGTGGGTCTACAGGCTTTAATCCCATTTTTTTACTAACCAGTACGTTAACACCTGATTGCCTATCAATCGCGAAGCACGCTTGGACAATAACACACACTTGCTCACTCTGAATAACTTTAGCTAATACCTGAGTACTGCTTTTACCTTGACGCAAAACTTCAACAGATAACGAAAAAGGCGTGTCGGCAAGCAAAGGGCCAACAAAATTAGTGCTTAAAGAAAGTAATCGTCGACTTGGGTCAATGTGTTTTTTTATTGCTTGATAAAGTAGTGCAGCAGAGAGGCCACCAAAGGCGGTTCTTCCTTGGCACCAATTAGCAGGAAACTCCATTGTATGGCTGTTATTGGCAAGTGAAGCCGAAGAAGAGCTTGAAATAGCCTCAGCGTGTTTTAATAAGTCATCAAAATGCATCGTGATTATCCTTGAAATTATCATTATTAGTCATATATAACACATATCAACTGGTCAGACTAGTTGAGTTGGAGGGGTGTATTTGGCGCAAAAAACATCAAACCCTACTTTTATTAAGGTTTTTTGTTAAATAAATTACAAAAAATGAATTTTTTTTCATTTTTACAGTTGAATTCACTTTGTGGCATCCCTATTTACTAGTCATCGAACGTATTAACGAATTTGAAGTTGGAGAAGATTCATGGGTAAAATTATTGGAATCGATTTAGGTACTACAAACTCTTGTGTTGCAGTACTTGATGGTGATAAAGCACGTGTTATTGAAAATGCGGAAGGCGATCGCACAACCCCGTCTATTATTGCTTACACGCAAGACGGCGAGACTCTAGTAGGTCAACCTGCTAAGCGTCAAGCGGTTACTAACCCAACTAACACGTTATTTGCAATTAAGCGTTTAATTGGTCGTCGTTTTGAAGACGAAGAAGTACAACGTGATATCGGTATTATGCCGTTCAAAATCATCAAAGCTGATAACGGCGATGCATGGGTTGAAGCGGGCGGTGAAAAACGCGCTGCACCACAAATTTCTGCAGAAGTACTTAAAAAAATGAAGAAAACGGCAGAAGACTTCTTAGGTGAAGAAGTAACTGAAGCTGTAATCACAGTACCTGCATACTTTAACGATTCACAACGTCAAGCAACAAAAGATGCTGGTCGTATTGCGGGTCTTGAAGTTAAACGTATCATCAATGAGCCAACAGCTGCTGCTCTTGCTTACGGCATGGACAAAAACAAAGGTGAAAACGTTGTTGCAGTATACGACTTAGGTGGTGGTACTTTCGATTTATCAATCATTGAAATTGATGAAGTTGAAGGCGAGCATACGTTTGAAGTTCTTGCTACAAACGGTGACACTCACTTAGGTGGTGAAGATTTCGATAACCGCGTAATCAACTACTTAGTAGCTGAGTTCAAGAAAGACCAAGGTATCGATTTACAAAACGATCCGCTTGCTATGCAACGTGTTAAAGAAGCGGCTGAAAAAGCGAAAATCGAACTATCATCTGCACAATCTACAGAAGTTAACCTTCCGTACGTAACTGCCGATGCTACAGGTCCTAAGCACATGAACGTGAAACTTACGCGTGCTAAACTTGAGTCATTAGTAGAAGACTTAGTAACTAAGTCAATTGAGCCACTTAAACGTGCACTAGCGGATGCTGATTTATCTGTAAATGATATTAACGATATCATTTTAGTAGGTGGTCAAACACGTATGCCACTAGTACAAAAAACTGTTGCTGAGTTCTTTGGTAAAGAGCCGCGTAAAGATGTTAACCCTGATGAAGCTGTAGCAGTAGGCGCGGCGATTCAAGGTGGTGTATTAGCAGGTGACGTTAAAGACGTACTACTATTAGACGTGTCTCCATTATCGCTAGGTATTGAGACAATGGGTTCTGTAATGACACCGCTAATTGAGAAAAATACAACGATTCCTACTAAGAAATCGCAAACTTTCTCTACAGCAGAAGATAACCAATCTGCAGTAACAATTCACGTTCTACAAGGTGAGCGTAAACGTGCTAGCGACAATAAATCTCTAGGTCAATTTAACCTAGAAGGTATTCGCCCAGCACAACGTGGTACACCACAAATCGAAGTAACTTTTGATGTAGACGCGGATGGTATCTTACATGTATCAGCGAAAGATAAAGATACTGGTAAAGAGCAAAAAATCACGATTCAAGCATCTTCAGGCTTAAGCGATGAAGAAGTAGAGAAAATGGTTCGTGATGCAGAAGCTAATGCCGAAGAAGATAAAAAGTTTGAAGAGCTAGTAGCTACTCGTAACCAAGCTGATGCTATGGTACACGGCACTCGTAAGCAAATTGAAGAAGCGGGCGATGCATTACCAAGCGAAGACAAAGAAGCTATTGAAGCCGCTGTTGTTGACCTTGAAACGGCTATAAAGAGCGATGATAAAGCTGAAATTGAAGCTAAAACTCAAGCGCTTGCTGAAAAGTCTCAAAAGCTAATGGAAATCGCTCAAGCTAAAGCGCAACAAGGTGGCGCAGAGGCAGGCGAGCAACCACAGCAGTCTGCTAAGCAAGACGACGATGTAGTTGATGCTGAGTTTGAAGAAGTAAAAGACGACAAGTAATTGTCAGCTAAGCTTCTAACTAGCCTAAACAACATGATTTGTTCACGTTTTTAGGGTAGGATGAACTTTTGAGGCGCGCAGGCTACAGCTTGTCGCGCCTTTTGTATGTATTTAAGGTTTAAATTTTTCATGGTAAATCGATGTGATTTATCGGTTTATCCCGCAGCCTAGCTGCAACAAGTAAAGAGTAGTGTGATAGATATGTCAAAACGCGATTATTACGAAGTTCTCGGCGTTAGCAAAGATGCGAGCGAGAGAGACATAAAAAAAGCGTATAAACGCTTAGCGATGAAATATCACCCAGATCGTACCGCCGGTGATAAAGATCTCGAGAATAAATTTAAAGAAGTAAAAGATGCTTACGAGGTTTTAACCGACGATCAAAAACGTCAAATGTATGACCAATACGGCCATGCTGCCTTTGAACAAGGCGGTGGCGCTGGTCACGGCGGCTTTGGCGGTGGTCAAGGCGATTTTGGTGATATTTTTGGTGATGTATTCGGTGATATCTTCGGTGGTGGCGGTGGCCGTCGTCAATCGCGCCAGCAACGTGGATCTGATTTACGTTACAACATGGACCTAAGCTTAGAAGAAGCGGTTCGCGGCAAAGAAGTTGAGATTAAAGTACCTACATGGGTTAGCTGTAAGCCGTGTGATGGTAGTGGGGCAAAGGCAGGCTCTAAGCCAAAAACATGTACTACCTGTCATGGTGCAGGGCAAGTACAAATGCGCCAAGGCTTTTTTGCTGTTCAACAAACGTGTCCAACGTGTCAGGGTCAGGGTCAGATTATTTCAGACCCATGTGATAAGTGTCATGGGCAAGGACGTGTTGAGAAAACGAAAACGTTGTCAGTTAAAATACCGGCTGGTGTCGATACAGGTGACCGAATTCGCTTAAGTGGTGAAGGTGAAGCCGGTATGCACGGTGCGCCAGCTGGCGACTTATACGTGCAAGTATCGGTGCGCGAACACCCAATTTTTGTGCGCGATGGCAATAACTTGTACTGTGAAGTGCCAATTAGCTTTACTACGGCTGGACTTGGTGGCGAAATTGAAGTGCCTACACTTGATGGCCGTGCCAAACTTAAAATACCGTCTGAAACACAAACGGGCAAAATGTTCCGTATGCGTGGCAAAGGTGTTAAATCGGTACGTAGTGGTGCTCAAGGTGACTTAATTTGTAAAGTCGTGATCGAAACGCCAGTTAACCTAAACGAGCGTCAACGTGAACTACTCAAAGAGTTAGACGAGAGCATGGGTAAAGACAGCTCAAAAAACCGTCCAAAAGAGCAAGGCTTTTTTGATGGTGTTAAAAAGTTCTTTGACGATTTAACTAAGTAATTAGTTATCGTTAAAGCTAAAAAAACGGTGCTTTTTGCACCGTTTTTTGTGTCCAAAATTTATGTGATTTGTTCCAACCAACTAAACCACTGATCTACTTCGTTGCCTTGAGCAATTGACCCTCTGCAGCTTTAACCGCTCTTTCTATACAGTCGTCAATGAAATGTCTTAATGTATTTGCGATTAAGTTATTCTTCAAAATGATTAATCCTTATTGTAGATTAATAATGCGCTTAAAATAATGTGACTTAATAGTATGACTCCTGCAATAGAATTACTGAAAAAACAAAAAGTGCCTCACGATGTACTTAGTTATCAACATGATACGAGTACAACAGGTTATGGCCAAGAAGCCGTTGAAAAATTAAACCTTGCGCGTGAACAGGTATTTAAAACGATCGTGCTCGAAACCAGTGAAGGGCAGTTAATTGTGGCCGTGACACCTGTATCGCAGCAAGTTAATTTAAAGCAATTAGCCAAACTGTGTAGTTCTAAAAAAATCGTAATGGCAAATGCGTTAAAGGTGCAAGCCGCTACGGGCTATATTTTAGGAGGAGTGAGCCCGCTTGGGCAAAAAAAACGCCTAACCACCTTTATTCATTCAAGTGCTAGGGCATTTAACACAGTGTATGTAAGTGCAGGTAGGCGAGGGCTTGAAGTAGCGCTTTCGCCAACCGATTTAAAAGTACAAACACGTGCCACCTATGGCGATTTTTAAATACCTAAAGCGGTTCTTTAAGTTGTAAATTATTCAAGGTGATAATTTGCTGCTTAAGATATTTTTAACTACAGTCAAAATACCCTTGTACTCTATGCATTATGGCAGTATGTATGAATTTTACTGATGTTAATTTTTTTGCCGTGCTTGTAGCGTCACTTTCCTCTTTTATGCTCGGTGGTATTTGGTTTTCAAACGCACTTTTTAAAAACGCTTGGTTGGAGAGTACAGGGCTTACGGATCTTGATTTACAAAGCGCTAAACCAGTATTAATTTTTGGTGGAAGTATGCTACTTACTTTTTTGTCTGCCGTGGTGCTGTCATTATTTTTAGGTAAAGAGGCCGGCATGGGGGAAGGCGCGTTTACAGGCTTTGCCATCGGCTTGTTTTGGGTTGGAAGCTCATTTGGGCTCAGTTATATTTATGAACAACGGCCTATTAAATTATTCGCAATTAATGCAGGGTATTACACATTACAATTTACATTAATGGGTTTTATTATAGGTGTATGGCCCTGAGAAAGTTAAATAAGGCGCAACTTTTAGTGCTAAAACATAATAAAGATAACTATGAAAATATTAGTCGTTGATGATATGCCACTTATGCGCCACGTATTAATTAATATGTTAAGGCAGCTTGATTACAAAAATGTTGTGGAGGCAACTGACGGCCAGCAGGCGTTAAAAATACTGCGTCAGCAAAAATTTGATTTAGTAATAACCGACCTTCATATGCCTAAAGTAGACGGTGTAGACTTGCTCGATAACATACGTCACGACCAAGCCTTAGTTGATTTACCTGTTATTATGGTCACGTGCGAAGATAACGCTGATACAGTAAAACAAGTTATTAAAGCAAAAGTGTCGGGGTTTATTATTAAACCATTTAATATGAATGTGTTATCAGCGCAATTAAACCGCCTATTTTTTAGAGATTAGCGAAAAACTTTTATGGCGTTTTATTACCGCAGCTACTATTTAATCCACTGTGTTTTTCCTCACCGCTCATTAGGCAGTTAGCCTAGTGTCTATAACTTTTTATTTATTAACTGCTAAAATGCCTGTTTTGCGTCTACGTAGGTATGTTAAGGAGTGTATGGCTAAACCAAATAAAAAAGGACCCACTAAAACCGTCGATATTTTTTGCTCTGCTTGCAAAGCAGCCCTGTTTAAATATAGAAAAGGTGGCAAAGGCGCTTTAGTAAAGTGTTTTATAGAACGAATAGTCCAAGACTACACAACTGCGCCGTGTATATGCCCCAAATGCGAGCGTCCATTTGCCCGCCCAGCAATTATTCGCGGCACGCCAGCCTATAAAATAATTGGCGGTAAAGTTACCTTTAAATAACCCCGATTCAGAGTAAACATTTACAGCTGCTCTTTAATTTTTTTTGACGTATTACAAGCGGACATTTGACCTTGTACCCTTAATTTAGGCTGATATAATCGCGCGGTTTTGCTGTTTCAATGATTGAAAAACACCCTCCCCATGGATAGGGCCAGTTAGTTGGGTTTTTTTAAAGCAAAGGATAGACGTGTGATAGCACTGTTATTTGATATAGTCGGTATGGCGGGCACTTTCTTAGTTGTTGGTGCATTTTTTTTATTACAACTTAATAAAGCATCTCCAACGGGATTACTGTATAACACGATGAACTTAACAGGGGCAATTTTACTGTTAATTAGTCTATGTTATAACTTTAACCTAGCGAGCTTTGTAATCGAGATCTTCTGGATTGCCGCTTCACTCATTGGGTTGTACAAGTATGTTGTTAACAAACCTAAATTAACAACAAACGCGTAATTTTAGTAACGCGAATACTGCTTACTGTTGCGGGTCAGCTCAGACTTGCAGCAGTTTATAAGTAAATTAAAATTTATTGCATTTGTTAACACAAAGTTTCTGTTGTTAGCGCTCATAACCCGTTAAACTAGCGCCCTTAAATTTTGTAGCTATTTTGTTGTGAGCTAGGGCATGTTCTCCTTTTCTAAAAAACTTCTTCTAATTTTTGTCGTAATGTTAGTGCTTATGGCGGTCGTGTTTTGTTATGGTCGAACGCATTATTACACTCAGGCTGAGCAAAAAGCAGCCCAGCAAGCAACTCAATTAAAACATTATATTGATGCAGAGCTTGCTCGTTTTTCAAAAATTCCTCAGCTTCTTACCTATAATAATGAAATTATTGACTTTTTAGGTGCGCAGCAAAGTATAGAAATAAAGATTAATAATTATTTAGCTGATATACAACAAGCCAGTGGTGCCTCAGATATTTATATTCTTAATGAACAAGGTGCTGTGGTTGCCAGTAGCAACTGGCAAGCTGACCATACTTTTTTAGGCAATGATCTGTCGTTTAGACCCTATTTTAAACGCGCGTTTGCAGGTGAAAAAGTGGCCTACTTTGCCGTGGGTACGAGTAAAAAAGAGCGGGGGATCTATTTTTCACAAGCAATTTATAGTAGCAATCAAGCAATTGGGGTGGTTGTTTTAAAAGTCAGTGTAAACAAATTTGAAAGTGACCGTGAGCTATTAAATACCGACAAAGGCAGCCACTTTTACGTGCAGTTAGAAGATAGCGTGATTGCAATTTCTGATATGCCAAACTGGCGACTAAATACATTTGCTATCCTGGATATAACTCATCGCAGAGAGATCGCTCAGCGTCGAGCATATTTAGACTATCAACCAGAGCTGATTGATCACTCAACTTATTCGTCGCAAAAACTATTGTTTACTACTATTGATGATCATAGCTATTTATCAGTCGATCAGAAGTTACGCTTTTTGAATGCATCGGTTACTGTGTTGGTCAACGTATCTAACGCCAATATTGCCCAGCTGCCAGCTCTTTTTGGCTTTGTGGTCATTTATGCGCTTGTTCTTGCTCTTGGGTATGTGCTTTTAAGGCGCTTTGCTGGCGTCAAAAAGCTGGTGTATTCGCATCATAATGTTAATGATGAGCTAAATACACTTACCCATACCTTCAAAGCTCAGCAGCATACGCTTGTACAATCAACTAAGCTTGCAACAATTGGTCAGCTTAGTATAGGCTTTAACCACGAAATTAATCATCCGCTTAATACGATTAATACCTATCTAGCAAGCGCTAAACGATTGCTTGCAAAAGGCAAATTTGAATCCCTGAACGAAAATTTACAGTTTATTGAAGCTTTAGTAGCAAGAGTGCATAAAATAGTTGCACAGCTAAATTATTTTTCTGATTCTGCAAAAGCGATTATTAGCGAAGTGTCATTAAATGATTCAATAGCCAAAGCACTAGATATTAATAAAAACCAGCTAAAGCAGGACAATATAAGTGTTTTACCGCCTAAAATAGACAGCCAACTAAACGTTTTAGCAGATAAAGCTGCACTTGAAGAAGTGTTAGTCAACTTAATATCGAATGCTAGCCAAGCAATGCAAGGGTGTATTACTCGCGAGCTGAGTATTGGTGCCAATTACCTAAATAATAGTGTGCAATTGTGTATTGAAGATACCGGACCAGGTATTGAAGTGCACGATTTAGACACTATTTTTGAGCCTTTTTACAGTACTAAATCGGTTGATGGGCTAGGGCTTGGCTTGTGTATTTCTAAGCAAATTATTAGCGCGCTTAATGGCACGCTAAGCGCACAGAACCGCGAGCAAGGCGGCGCTAAATTTATTATAACGCTACCTTGTGAGCCGCTAACGAGCTAAATAAAAGCGTTTTAAGGGCAAAATTATTGAGCCAGCAGCGGTTAATTGTGGCTATTTGTTCCTATTAAAACAGTGATTTTTAGATAGTTAGTGTTATTGCTCGAAAATCAGAACGGCGTTATAGTCGTAGCAAAACGATTTTCGAGTAGCACCTTTGGATACTGATAGCGAACACACACAGTCACTTAGCGATACGTATAATGAGCTGCAAAGCTACTTTTTGGCTGAGCCTTATTTGCCGATAAACAAGCGTATAGCGTTGTTAAAAACCTTACATAAACGAATTGTGAGCCACGAGCAAGCACTTATAGATGCTGCCTCTAAAGACTTTGGTTACAGAACTTCATTCGACACTTTACTTGGCGATATTCTGCCAACGGTTCAGGGCTTAGCGCACATAATTAAAAAATTGCCTAAATGGGCAAAGCCCAGTAAGCGCTCAACGAGCTTAAGTTTGTGGCCATCAAAAGTGAGTGTAAGTTACCAGCCACTGGGTGTAGTTGGTGTGATTGCACCATGGAATTATCCCATACAATTGGCTTTAATGCCTGTTATTACTGCCATTGCTGCGGGTAATAGGGTTATGCTTAAGCTCAGCGAATTTACCCCACATACCAACGTAGTGATTGAAAAAATATTTGCAGACGAGCTACAAACGCACTGTAAAATTGTACTGGGTGAAAGTGATGTAGCGAGTGAGTTTTCTAAACTGCCATTTGCACATTTGCTGTTTACTGGCTCAACGTCAGTGGGCAAGCTGGTTATGAAAGCGGCCAGTGAAAATTTAACCCCGGTGACCTTAGAGCTAGGTGGCAAGTCGCCGGTGATCATTACCGAGCAAGCTGATATTAAAAAAGCAGCGCAAACCTTACTGTTTGGTAAAATGGCTAATGCTGGGCAAATATGCGTAGCGCCAGATTATGTATTTGTGCCTAAAGCGTTGGAGCATCAACTGGTACAGCAATTGTGCGAGCTTTATAAAAAGCACTTTAAAGACGGGGTTGAAGGTAAAAACTTAACGTCAATTATTAGCGATGCGCATTACACTCGCTTAAAAGGGTATTTAACACAAGCACAGCAGTTAGGTGCGCAAGTTATTAAGCCGCTAGAGCAAAACCAGCAAGACAAACAAAAGCATAGAATGGGTTTGCATATTGTGACATCACCTCGTGATGATATGGCGCTAATGCAAGATGAATTATTTGGCCCCATTTTACCCATAAAAACTTACGAAAAGCTTGATGAGGCAATTGGCTACATAAAAGCGCATAATCACCCATTAGCGCTTTATATTTTAGGGCAAGACAAGCACGCTCAAGATTACATAATGGAGCAAACATTAAGCGGCACAGTTGCTGTAAACGATGCTTTGGTGCAAGTAACAGCAGATGATGTGCCATTTGGTGGGGTAGGTCATTCTGGTATGGGGCACTATCATGGTAAAGAGGGGTTTTTAACTTTTAGCCACGCAAAAAATACCTTAGTGTCTAGCTCGTTTAACCCGCGCACTGCACTGTTACTTAAGCAAAATAAGCTTATTATTAAGCTGCTTAAATTTTTGTATATTAAATAATGAGTATAAAAAAGGGCTAATAAAGATATGCATTAGCCCTTTTTTAACGTATTTGGTTTTTAACCAAGCGTATTTTAAAATAAGCGACCTTCACCGGCATAGGTACCTGCGAGAATTTTTGCATAGATTTTGTCGGCTTTTTCTTTTGCTTCTTCAATTTCTTTAGGTAGCATTTTACGTTCGTCGAGCTTACGACTATGGCTTGCCTGCATATTACCGTTGTATTCTGCAATGGTGTTCCACACATACGACTTTTCTAAATCTTTTGGCATGCCTAGGCCTTCAAAATACATGAGCGCCAAATTAAATTGCGCCAGTGAGTAGTTATTAGCGGCAGCTTTTTCGTACCATGTTCTAGCTTGTTTGTAGTCGCGCGTTACACCCTCGCCATTTGCGTACATAACACCTAAATTGAATTGTGCAGCGGGAAGGTTTTTTTTCGCGGCTTTTTCAAATAACGTCACCGCCATTTGCTTATCAAGTTTTACGCCTTTGCCTTCATCGTATAAAACCGCTAGCGCAAACATTGAGTCAGCGTGATTTTTTTTAACGCCTTCTTTATAAAGCTCTGCCGCTTTAAAGTAGTCGCGTGTAACCCCATAGCCGCCCTCGTAAAGTTTACCTAATTCGTAAATACCAGGGGCAAAGCCTTTATCAGCTAAATATTCAAATTCTTTTAGTGCAGTTGCAAATTCGCCTTCGTTGGCCGCTCTTATACCGTCTTCAAGAGTTGCATGTGCAAATGGGCTTGAAAGCAAAACGCCAGTGAGTATTAATGCTTTTAAATTAAACTGTGACATAGCCATGTCTCCAATAGGTAATAGTTGCAATGTGTATGTATAATACCAATTTGCATTAATATTTGATCATTTCAGGGGCTAAACGTGTCGCTATCTGCATTAAAAAACTCTCATTTACGACTGCATGGATGCAGAAGGTAGAGCAATGCAGGAGCAATTGCCGAGAACAACTAAATAGCGATTTTTTTGCCATGCTATCAACACGTTTATTCATCCTCAAAATAGATCACTTAATTATGCAGATTGGTATAAAAACCTGTTTTATTGCAACACTTTGTACTTACTAGTAAATAGCCACGTATAAAATGATGCAAATGCTTGGGTTACAGTGAATTACTAACGTTTTGATGATTATATGCACGTTAAACACTAAGCCAAGCTGTTTTGATAATTATAGCTTAAATAAGCAATTACATTGCTAATAATGTGCTGTTTATAAGCGTAAGATACAGATATTGCAGAAAATTTAAAGCAGTAAAAAAGCGCAAGCCATTCGCCTGCGCTTTTAGTGTCATATTAACCGTCACTAATATGAGCAATGTAGCAAGTAGAGATGAACTTTTATGCTATTACTTGGGTCGAGTAAATAATAGCCATTAAGCAGTCACACGCTTAAAACAAAATGCCAGCATCCATGCTGTATATCGTCCTTGGGCACTGAGGTCGTTACACTTTGTTTATGCGATTAATTATTATTTAGATTTAACTCGGTGTCAACAGTAAATAATAATTATTATCAATTAAGATTAATTAACCCTCTGCGTATTTATGTGAGAGTTTAAGAGAAAGCGTTAGTTGAGGATCCCATGTTTAAAATAAAAAATATAAAAGTATCACGCGTAGCCATCGCGTTTAGTTTACTGTTTTTGTGTAGTTGTTCGGCTTCGTTTACTTATAATAACTTAACCTGGCTCTCTTCTTTTTGGGTGGATGATTACATTGACTTAAATAAGTCGCAAAACAAGCAACTCAAAAGTATTATTAACACAACCCAGCAGTGGCATCGCAGCACGCAATTACCAGCGTATAAGCAAGATATCCTAAATTTAAAAATGTTATTTAATAAGCAGTTGGACTATCAGCAATTAAAATCGCAAGTAGTAATAGCCAGAGCTCACTTTCAAAACATTCTCGAACATGCACATATGCCTCTGGCACAATTAGGGCTTACGCTTTCTGATGCGCAGCGTACCGAGCTAATAGCTAATATTCAAACGCAAATTAACGAAGAATACGAAGAGTTTAATGAATTAACAGCGCAGGAGCGCAAGAGCGAGCGCCTAGAAAGGCAGCTCGATTATTACACACAATGGCTAGGAAAATTAACGCCAGTGCAAACGCAGCTTATAACACAAGCTAACGATGCGCATTATGACTCTTCGATACTTTGGTATCAGTACAAGCAAGCGCGTTTAAATGCAGCGCAGCAAGTACTGTTAAATAAAGCGCTCAGTGAAAACGACTTTATTAAACAGCTAAGCGATGTAATTACACAACGAGAAGCGTATATGAGCGACGAACTATTAGCCAATAATGATGCTAACTTAGCGCTTTATGTAAATTTGCTAATTGAGCTAAATACCACGTTAAGTGAGCAACAACGAGAAAGTGTCAATGATGAGTTTGATGAGCTGATTGATACACTCAGCGACTTAATTGAGGATTAATGTTTATTTACGCCACGCTAAATTTGCTAAATCGACTTATTTAGCCAAGGTCAAATTAGCTAATGAAGTATCCGTATTGTTTGCAAATTAAGCATGCATGCTGTTTTATTCACTTTACGCTTATTAAGCTAAGTATATAAATGCTAAACTAATATTTATCACTAATAATGACCTATCTGATCGGTTTTAAAATATACTACGTACTTTTTTTACTTATTTGTTGCTTGGCTACCCCTGCTAAATCAATAAATGTAGAAAAGTGGCTCCATTGTGATGATTCGAATGCGCACATAGAAAGGTTTGTAATGGCTACAGTTTATGGTTACTGATTTAAAAGGCATGCTAAATACATGGTATCCGTTTCGTGATGAACAACAATGGGTACTCGCAACCTTGTACAAAATTGAAGGGTCGAGCTATCGAAAACTGGGCGCAATGATGCTTATCTCGAGCCTTGGCCAGCGCCTAGGCATGCTTTCAGGTGGCTGTTTAGAGGCTGATATTCAACGCCACGCTAAACAGGTTATGACCTCTTTACACTCTAAAACAATTACCTACGATGCAACCGATGAAGACGATTTAACATTTCAGCTGGGTATTGGCTGTGGTGGTGTGGTGCACATTGTTTTGCAAAGCGTAAACCGTGAAAATGACTACCTACAATTAGAAAGCATGTTTAATGCACTAAAAAATAAGCAGTCGGGGCACTACACGCAGCAAATCAAACCTTTAGTGAAAAAGGGCTCAGGTGTTTTTAAAACAGTGGCTGAGCAACACAACTTATCTTTAAACCGTAAAGCAATGCTTTTAGAGCACAACAATACTCAAAGTTTACAGGTAAGTATCTACCCCAGCGCACATTTATTAATTGTCGGTGGTGGTGCTGATGCAATACCGGTATATGCGCTTGCAAAGCAACTAGGCTGGATGGTGAGCGTATGGGATAGCCGTGCTGCAAATGCTAAAAGAGAGTATTTTAAGCATGCCGAGCATATATTGCGTTGCCCAGCTTCGCAGCTTAAACAATTTTGCGAACAGCATAAAGTTGATGCAGCCGTTTTGATGGCCCACAGTGTAGAGCTGGACTCACAGGCATTAGCCGCTCTTGAGCAAAGCCGGCTAAAGTACGTAGGGTTACTTGGGCCTGCACATCGTCGAGCGCAAGTGTTTGAGCATGCAAATACAAATGTAAATAAAGTAGTTGCCCCTGTGTTTGGCCCTGTGGGGCTTAATTTGGGCGGCGACTCGCCAGAGAGCATAGCGTTGTCGCTTATTAGCGAAATTCATGCGGTATTCGCAAATAAAGATGCCACATCGTTAAGTAATTGGGGCAATTAAGGTGCAAATAGCAAAGGTTATTTTGGCCGCAGGGCAATCGTCGCGCTTTAACGGCTGTAAGCTTATAGCCGATGTAGGTAATAAACCAATGATTTGCCGCGCAGTAGATACGTTACAAGGGGATGATACATCTCCCATATATGTTGTTAGCGGCGCTTGGCATGCGCAAATTGAAGATGTGTTAGATAGCTATAAAAATGTAGAAATACTGCATAACCCAGACTGGCGAGTAGGTTTAGGAAAATCCATCGCACTGGCAACGAAGGTTATAAGTAATGCGCACGCATTGGATGGTATTTTATTTATGCTGGCAGATCAGGTTGCGCTTCGTACTACAGATATAAATACACTCATTGATCATTTTAAAAATAAACCTTCACGCTGGTGCGCTGATTATGGTAAGCGTATTGGCGTACCTGCTATATTTCCAGCCAGTGATTTTAAAACACTTACAGCGCTCAATTGTGATAAAGGTGCTCAGCATTTACTGCGTAACACAAAAGCAGAAGTTAATACCATACTTTTTAGGGATGCGGGCATAGATATCGATACTCAACAACAACTAAAGCATTTTATTAATAACAATAACAATAACAATAGTTTAGCCGCATTCAAATAAACTAAAAAATATAGCCTAAACTTTAGGTTAACATGCTTCAAACGAAACTAAATTTTTAGGGTCATTGCTACGCATTTAAACCTGCGCTGCAATGTAAAACGATATAGTTTCAACATACGGTGGTATAAAAGTAACGTGTATGGGTCATGCGTTACTTAAATTTTATTTAGGCTTAATCAAGGGGCAAGCTATGGTGACGTTTACAGTTAATGGTAAAGAGGTTAAATCGCAAGCAAGTGCAGACACGCCTTTGCTGTGGGTTATTCGCGACGAAATTGGGCTAAAAGGCACCAAATTTGGTTGTGGTATTGCTATGTGCGGCGCATGTACTGTGCATTTAGATGGGCAAGCCACACGCTCATGTGTATTACCCGTGGGCGCAGTGGCAGGAAAACACATTACCACCATCGAAGGGCTTAACAACGAACATCCGCTGCAAAAAGCATGGGTTGATGAGCAAGTACCTCAATGTGGGTACTGCCAATCTGGGCAAATTATGCAAGCGGCTACACTATTGGCCGATAACCCAAACCCAACCGAACAAGAAATAGTCAATCATATGAACGGCAACTACTGCCGCTGTATGGCGTATAAGCGCATTAAATCAGCTATTCAACGAGCCGCTGATGAATCACAAAGTGCAGTACAAATGTTTAATCCTAAAGAGCTAGACGTGTAACTGGAGATAACAATGAAAAAACTATTTCAAAAAAATACCGAAACCGTCGACTTAAACCGTCGCTCTTTTATGATCAGTAGCGCAAGTGCTGGCTTGGTAATGGCTTTTGCTCCAGCTTTATTTTCAGGTGAATTGAGCGCGAAAGAGTCAATTGCACAGCAATCGTTTTCACCCACAATTTGGTGGACGATGAACCCACAAGGTGAAGTAGTCGTTAGTATTGCTAAAGCTGAAATGGGCCAACACGTAGGCACCGCTTTGGCGCGCATTGTGGCAGATGAGCTTGAGTGCGACTGGGATAAGGTATCAATTACCTACGTTGATACGCACGAAAAGTGGGGCTACATGGTGACAGGTGGCTCATGGTCTGTGTTTCAAAGCTTTAAGCCGCTTTCACAAGCTGGCGCAGCAGGGCGTTTGGCACTTATTGATGCAGGTGCAAATATGCTTGGGGTTAAGCCTGAGCAGTGTCACGCTAAAAAAGGTTATATTGTTGCAGGCGATAAATCGCTAAGCTATGCCGACATTGTTAAAAATGGTGAATTTAACCGTACTTTTAGCAGCGAAGAAGTTGCAAAATTACCCTTAAAGCCTGCCAATAAACGCCACTTAACGGGTTTAAAACAAGACTTTAAAGCGCTTGATATTCCGGCTAAAACAAACGGTACTGCCGTATATGGTATAGATGTAGAGCTAGAAGGCATGGTGTATGCGCGCCCAGTAATTCCACCTACTCGGTATGGCAGTGAAGTCACGCAGGTAGATGATAGCGCCGCAAAAGCAATTAAAGGCTACAAAGGGTTCGAGATATTAAACGATCCAAGTAATACCGTACAAGGGTGGGTGGTGGTTTTAGCTGACAACTACCCTAGTGCGATTAAAGCGGTAGATGCGCTAAAAGTAACTTATAAAAAAGGGCAAACAGCTAATGTTACAGAGGCCGATATTCAGTCCTTGGGCGAAAAATTATGTAACGATAGCAACGCTGGTACCTTATTTGTTAATGAAGGCGACACCGCTAAAATGCAGGCTGAGGCGAAGCAGTCGCTAGAGTCATTGTATACGACGGCAACAGCAAGCCATTATCAATTAGAGCCGCTTAACGCGGTGGCAGAGTTTAAACAAGGCAAGTGGATTATCCATACCGGTAATCAGTGGCAATCTTTAACGTTACCTGCATTGGCTAAAGCCTTAGAGATAGATCAAAGTAACGTTATTATTCGCCCTTATTATTTAGGTGGTGGATTTGGGCGTCGCCTGTTTGGCGATTGGACCGTACCTGCAGCGTTAACAGCGAAAGCGATTGGTAAACCCGTAAAACTGGTATTTACGCGCGCAGACGATAGCTTGTTTGATCAGTCACGTTCAGCCTCCACAGCTAAATTAACAGCTTCGTTTAATGAAAATGGTGAACTGAGTGCCATGGAGCATGCGTTTGCAGCTGGCTGGCCAACAAAAGCAATGGCGCCTGGGTTTTTATCTCCTGGGGTTGATGGCAAAGGAAAGTTTGATTCATTTTCGGCTTCTGGTGCTGATCACTGGTACAGTATGAAGAACCACCGTGCTCGCGCAATTAATAATGAATTAGCGCAAAGCACATTTACCCCAGGCTGGCTTCGCTCGGTAGGCCCGGGTTGGATTGTATGGAGCTTGGAGTCATTCATTGATGAAATTGCTCATAAACAAGGACTTGATCCGGTGGAGTTTCGTTTATCATTGCTCGATGGCAAAGGCAAACAAGCAGGTAAAGCTCCTGAAAGCGTAGGTGGGGCATTGCGCTTAAACGCGGTACTTAAAAAGGTGTCAGCGAAGGTTGCAAATGTTAAGCTGGGTGAAAATGAAGGCATTGGCTTTTCAGTTAGCTCGGGGCAAGAGCGGCACATGCCGGCATGGATTGCTACAGCGGCGCATGTTCATGTAAACAAAGACGATGGCAAAATTACCCTCAAAAAGTTATATGCTGTGGTTGATGCGGGGTTAATTGTTCACCCCGATGGTGCGTTGGCTCAGCTTGAAGGCTCGCTATTGTGGGGCACTAGCCTTGCTTTACACGAATCAAATAATTATCAAAACGGGCAAGTGGCGGCCACTAACTTTAACACTTACTTGCCGCTTAGAATGCAAGATGTGCCCGATATGGATATAGAGTTTGTGCAAAGTGATGAGTTTCCTATGGGCTTAGGTGAGCCAGGTGTGATTGGTGTTGCGCCAGCTATTGGCAACGCAGTATTTAATGCAGTCGGCGTGCGGTTACGTAATTTACCCATGAAACCGAGTGAGCTTAAAGCAGGGCTTTCGGCCTAGTTAAGTGCTAACAAAGCGCGTAAGGCACAGGCTTTACGCGCTTTGAACTGAGCGATGAATTATTAAAATGTTAAAGGCTTTTATATGCTAGTCGACCCAGCTGGGCGAAAATTTAGTTATTTACGTTTATCTATTACCGATGTATGTAATTTTAAGTGTGTGTATTGTTTACCTGATGGCTATCAATGTGACCACGACCGCGACTTTCTCTCACTTAATGAAATTAGCAATACTATAAGCGCCTTTGCTCATCATGGCATATCTAAAGTACGTATCACTGGCGGCGAGCCAACCCTCAGAAAAGACTTTATAGATGTAATTCGTGTAGCAAAGGACACCCAAGGCATTAGTAAAATAGCTGCCACGACGAATGGCTTCTCAATGCATAAGCACATAAATAATTGGGTAGAAGCGGGCTTGAACGCTGTCAATGTGAGTATCGACAGTCTGGATCCGCGTATGTTTAATACGATTACCGGTCACGATAAATTTTCGAGCGTAATGCAAGGCATTGAAAGCGCCCTTGAAAGCGGTATAGAATCGGTAAAAATAAACAGCGTCCTTATGAAACAGTACAATGGCCGCGAGCTTGATACCTTTTTAGATTATTTAAAGCACAGACCCGTGACGATGCGCTTTATTGAACTAATGCAAACTAACGATAACAAATCGTTTTTTGATGCAAATCATGTATCAGGTCATGCTATAAAAGAGCAATTACTTCGCGCTGGTTGGCAGCCTATTTTACGCGATGTAACGGCAGGGCCTGCACAAGAGTTTTTTCATCCCGATTATCAAGGCAAGATAGGGTTAATCATGCCTTACAGCAATGATTTTTGTAACACCTGCAATAGGTTACGAATTTCGTCACTAGGGAAATTACATCTATGTTTGTTTTCTGAGCAGGGTATATCACTTAGAGAATACATGAGTGATAACACCAATCAAGCATTAATTGATCAGTTAGCGCGTTATATAAAAACAAAAAAACCTACTCATTTATTACACCAAGGTAATACTGGGATCACTACAAACTTATCTATGTTGGGCGGTTAAATACTGTAGCAAAGTAGTTAGCCACTTAATTTAGTGTTTTCGCTACTGCTTTTTGTAAATTAATGTATTTATAAACTAGCTACTTGTTAAATTTGATTTTAGCGTTACACTGAATTTTTTATTATTTTAAGTTTTTTGAATGGATATAGCAGCGCTTAGTAGTACTAAATTATTAAGAAAGAACGTCCTCAAATGGATGTGCTTGTGCTTTGGTTTTGTCTCACTGTTTTTTGCTGCATTTAATATTTTTTTTAATAACTTTGCTTTTTTAGGGTGTTTGGAAATAGCGCTCAGTGTATTTTGTGCTTACACCTACTATCGGTTAAACACCCATGCGTTAGAGGTATGGCAATCCGTTGCTATGTGCGTATTTGTCACCTTTGTTATTGTATTAGGCAGTTATTTAGCTAAGCCAATCAATGGCGTGTATGTGTGGTCGTTTGCGCTACCTGTGCTGTATTACTTACTGTTAGGTAAGCGCTATGGCATTATATTATCGGCGTTGTTATTCATACTTCAAGGTGCCATATTATTAACCAAATCATCGCAACCTCCTCTAACTACCCTCAATTTCAGTTTAAACTTAGCATTTGTTTATATTAGTATTTGGGCTATTTCGCATGTTTTTGAAGGTAGCCGAGCTTTATCATCAAAGCGCTTAAAAAATCTTGCTTTGTTAGACCCGCTTACTGGGACGGGAAACCGTTTATCAATGAATCACTACTTTGAAGTAGAGCTTAAAGATAAGTCGCAACTGTATTTGTTTTTACTCGATCTTGACTTTTTTAAACAGGTTAACGACACCTATGGCCACGCAGTGGGTGATAAAGTACTGATTGAGGTTGCCACATTACTGCGCGTTGTATTGGCAAAAGGGTATGTATTTAGAGTGGGCGGGGAGGAGTTTGCTTTACTGCACTCTTTTGCTTCACAAAGTGATGCATTGGCAATGGCCGAAACCATCAGAGCAAAACTAAACGAATCTGCCTTTGACATTGATGGGCTAAAAATAAATGTTTCTGCAAGTATAGGCGTTGTTAAGTATCGCCAAGGTGATACTCTTGAAAAGTGTATAACTAAGGCTGATGAACAACTTTATAAAGCAAAAGAATATGGCCGAAATAAGGTGTATTTTCAGTCAGATATTCATGCAATCGAAAAACCACCCGTAGTAAAAGCGTTTGGATAAACTTAGTTTCACAAAATAGTCATGCTAGGTAATATTATTGTGCAGCTCCCCTAGTACATTTGTTCAAAGTTAGGAATATTGTTTTCCCATATAGGTTTATCTTTACCAATGTATTCTTTTACAGCATCAAAAAATAAACGTGTTCTTACTGGTAAATCTCTGTGTGGGTACACGGCATACATATGACTAAACTCTTTTAATTTAACGTCAGTTAAAATAGGCACCAATTGACCTTGCGTTATTTCCTTGTCGATAATAAATGCTGGCGCGACAAAGTAAGTAGTCCCTGATATAGCTTTCATTAATAGCACTTCGGCATCGTTTGCTCTGTACACACTGTTAATTTTTAGCTCGCATGCTTCACCCTTACTGTCGTAATAATCTATAGTTTCAACCCGCATTGAATTGCTTGCATAACTAGCTGCAGGTAGCTGCGCCAGTTCTTCTATAGTTTTTGGCATACCGTATGTTTGTATAAATTCAGGGGCCGCTACAATAAGTAGCCTATTGCGGGCAATTTTGCGGGCAATTAATGACGAGTCTTTAGGTTCACCAATTCTAAATGCTAAATCAAAGCCCTCAGAGACAATATCAACAAGTCTATCGTCTAAGCGTAGCTCTACTTCTACTTGCGGGAAACGTTTTTGAAAGTCATTAAGCACAGGCTGCAAATAACGCCTACCAATAAGCGTTGACGATGTAATTTTTAGTACCCCACGTGGCTCTAAATGATAGTTTTCGGCCATGCGTACAGTTTCACCAAGTAGCTCCCTTAACTCACTTGCTTTTTTGATCATTTCGGCGCCGGCGGCCGTTAACGAAAACGAACGGGTGGTACGGTTTAACAACCTAACGCCTAGCTCGTCTTCTAATCGACTGATTTGCTTTGATATAACAGAGCGGTCTATGTTTCTTATTTCTGCAGCTTTGGTAAAAGAGCCTTGCTCAACTACCTCTAGAAGCATTAAAAGTCGGCTTGTTGTATCCATTATGAACACTCATTAAAGTTTATTGGTGCCATTTTGGCATTAATGAATTTATAAATCTATGGTTTTTGTCAGCAAGTTAAGTCCGTAGTATGCACGCTAATCAATAAAGGAGCGTCCACATGAACAAACATTTAATTGCTGCTGCACTTGCTGCGGCATCATTATCACTTGCGGGCTGTGCTGATGAAAGCGCTGCTCAAGCTCAGCAACAACAATTGCAGCCTATCGATGTTGCCTCTGTACTGGTAAAGCCAGTACAAAGTTGGCACACCTACACTACGCGCTTAGAGTCGCCTGAAGAAGTTGCATTAATGCCACGTGTGTCAGGTATTATCGATAGCATTGAGTTTAAAGAAGGTGATGTGGTTAAGCAGGGTGATGTGCTTTTTCAACTCGATAAACGTCCTTTTGCTGCCGTAGTTGCAAGCTTAGAAGCACAAATAGAAAGTGCAAAAGCAGCCCTTGAACAAGCGGTTAGTGAAGATAAACGTGCCGTGCGCTTATTAGAGCGTAAAGCTATTTCGACAGAGCAAGCACAAGCACGTACTTCAACACTTCGCCAGCGTGAAGCACAACTTGCAGCATTGCAAGCACAGCTGACTTCAGCAAAGCTCGATTTAGAGTTCACTTCTGTGGTTTCGCCAATTGATGGCATTATCTCGCGTGCAAACATCACCAAAGGTAATAACGTATTGGCAGGGCAAAGCGTATTAACATCAATTGTATCTAACAAAGCAATGTATGCGTATTTTGACGTTGACGAGCGTACGTGGAATAGCTCGTTTAATGATGTAACAGCGCAAAGCCGCCAAACAGTAGTAATGCAAAAAGTAGGGCAGAAAGAGTTTGCTTATCAGGGTTATATTAACTTTATTGATAACCAAATTAACTCAGCTACCGGTACTTTACGTGTGCGTGCTGTATTTAACGAAGATAGCGACCAACTTCGTGCAGGCTCTTTTGCCCGTATTAAATTAGCAGCAAACGAAGTAAACGAAAAAGTCATTATACCTGAGCGTGCAATTGGCACCGATTTAAAAAATCGCTTTGTGTTAACCGTTGGCGAAAACAACGTGCTTGAATACAAACTAATTGAAGTGGGTGAGCGTTATGGTTCGTTACGTGCTGTTACATCTGGCCTAAATGAAGGTGATGTAATTGCGGTAAATGGCCCTGCCCGTGTAGGTCCAGGTATGCCTATTTCACCTAATACTGTCACCATTGATACAAGCGGTGTTGCTTTTACACTCGCCGGTGACGAATCGCAGTTAATGGCTAAGCAATAAGGTTTATTAATGAAATTTTCACACTTTTTTATTCAGCGACCAATATTTGCAGCCATGCTGTCGTTGGTTATTTTAATCGCTGGTGGCATATCACTATTTCAACTTCCTGTAAGTGAATACCCAGAAGTTGTGCCACCTACAGTTGTAGTTACAGCCAATTACCCTGGTGCTAACCCAACCGTTATAGCGCAAACTGTGGCAACGCCACTTGAGCAAGAAATTAACGGTACTGAAAACATGCTTTATATGTTTTCACAAGGGACAAGTGATGGTCGTATGACTCTAACGGTAACCTTTGCACTCGGTACCGATTTAGACCGTGCCCAAGTACAAGTACAAAACCGTGTAAACAGCGCATTGCCGCGTTTACCCGAAGAAGTGCAGCGTTTAGGTGTTGTAGCCGAAAAATCATCACCGGATCTAACCATGGTGGTGCATTTATATTCGCCAGAAAAAACCCACGATACAGCGTATTTATCTAACTATGCCGATATTAATATTAAAGACGAGATTGCCCGTTTACCTGGTGTAGGCGACATTCAACTATTTGGTGGTGGCAAATATTCAATGCGCGTGTGGTTAAACCCAGATGCATTAGCAGCGCGTGAGCTTACAGCAACCGATGTTGTAACTGCGCTGCGCTCTCAAAACCAACAAGTTGCAGCGGGTAGTCTAGGCGCTCAGCCTATCTCTAACGACAGTCAATTCCAAATTTTATTAAACGTAAAAGGGCGCTTAAATAGCGTCGAAGAATTTGAAAACGTTATTATAAAAGTAGGTGAGCAGGGGCAATTAACACGCTTGTCTGACGTAGCACGTGTAGATTTAGGCCTAGATACGTACGCACTTCGCGCTGAAATGGATAACCAGCCTGCACTTGCTATGCCTATTTTTCAACGCCCAGGTTCAAATGCGATAGAGCTTTCTGATCAAGTACGCGAAACCATGGCGCGTTTGTCAGAAGATTTTCCAGCGGGTGTTGAGTACGACATTGTATATGACCCTACGGTATTTGTTCGTGGTTCAATTGATGCTGTAATCGCTACATTGCTAGAAGCAATAATATTAGTTGTTATTGTAGTTATTGTATTTTTACAAACATGGCGCGCATCTATCATTCCTTTAATTGCGGTACCTGTATCGTTGATTGGTACGTTTGCGGTGATGCAGTGGTTAGGTGTGTCTATTAATACCCTATCGTTGTTTGGCTTGGTACTGGCAATCGGTATCGTTGTAGATGATGCCATCGTTGTAGTTGAAAACGTAGAGCGAAATATTGAGCAAGGGTTATCGCCACTAGAAGCGACACGTGTTGCTATGAGCGAAGTAACAGGCCCTATTATTGCGATTGCTTTAGTGTTGTGTGCGGTATTTATCCCAACTGCATTTATTACCGGTTTATCGGGTCAATTTTATAAGCAATTTGCCCTAACAATTACTATCTCGACTGTTATCTCTGCATTTAATTCACTAACACTGTCGCCAGCGTTATCGGCATTATTACTTAAATCGCACGATGCAAAACCAGATGCATTCACACGTTTACTCGATAAACTGTTTGGTGCGTGGTTATTCAAACCATTTAACCGCGTGTTTGACCGTGGTGCTAAAGGCTATGAAAAACTAGTACAAAAGCTTATTCGTATGAGTGTGATTGTTATGGTGGCGTATGTTGCGCTGGTGGGCGGCACAATTAAATTATTTGATACCGTACCGGGTGGCTTTATTCCACAGCAAGATAAGCAATACTTAGTAGCCATTGCTCAGCTTCCTGATGCAGCAAGTTTAGATCGTACCGCAGATGTCATTTCGCAAATGCAAAAAATTGCGTTAGAAGTCCCTGGTGTTGCTCATACTGTTGCGTTTCCTGGTTTATCGGTAAATGGGTTCACTAATAGTCCGAACAGCGGCATTGTATTTACACCACTTGAAAGCTTTGATAAACGTACCGACCCTAGCCAATCGGCAATGGCCATCGCTGCACAGCTAAACCAACGCTTTGCTGCGATTGATGAAGCGTTTGTTGCGGTATTCCCACCGCCGCCAATTCAAGGTTTAGGTACAACCGGTGGCTTTAAGCTGCAAATTGAAGACAGAGCAAATAAAGGCTTCGATGCGCTATTTAACAGCTTACAAAATATTATTGGCAAAGCGCAGCAAGATCCAGCACTAATGGGCTTGTACTCGAGCTTCCGTATTCAAGTACCACAAATGGACATAGACATTGACCGCGAGCAAGCACTTATACAGGGTATTCCACTGGATGAAGTGTTTAATGCACTGCAAATATACCTAGGGTCTGTATACGTTAACGACTTTAATATGTTTGGCCGTACTTACCAAGTTAATGCCCAGGCTGATGCAGATTTCCGCCTTGATCCTGAGCAAATTCTTAACTTAAAAGTACGTAATAGCGCAGGGAACATGGTGCCGCTTGGCTCTGTACTAACTGTAACGCCGACCATAGGCCCAGATCGTGTAATGCACTACAACGGTTACCCAAGTGCAGAGCTAAACGGCAGCCCTGCACCAGGTTACAGCTCAGATCAAGCTCAAACAGCAATTGAAACAATATTGGCAGACAATCTACCAACAGGTATTGAATACGAATGGACCGAAGTAACGTACCAGCAAGTACTTGCCGGTAATACCATGGTTTATGTATTCCCGTTAGTGGTGTTATTGGTATTTATGGTACTTGCAGCACAATACGAAAGTTTACGTTTACCACTGGCAATAATATTAATTGTTCCGATGACTATTTTCTCTGCACTGTTAGGTGTGTGGTTTGTAGGCTCAGACAACAATATATTTACGCAAATAGCCTTAATTGTTTTGGTAGCGCTTGCCTCTAAAAACGCCATATTAATGGTGGAGTTTGCGCGGGATCAACACAGCGGTGGGTTATCGCACTTTGAAGCAATTTTAGCGTCATGCCGTATGCGTTTACGCCCTATATTAATGACTTCAATTGCCTTTACAGCAGGCGTTGTACCATTAGTACTGGCAACAGGTGCCGGCGCTGAAATGCGCCATGCTATGGGTAATGCCGTGTTTGCAGGCATGATTGGGGTAACCGTGTTTGGTTTACTATTTACCCCAGTGTTTTACATGTTAGTTGTTAAAAAGCAGCAAAAAGAGCAGGAGTTATCACATGACTAAGTTAATGACTAAACGCGTAAAAACGCGCTTAACGCTAAGTGCTGTGCTTGTGGCTGCTGTTTTATCTGGTTGTGCAAGCAAAATAGATACACACAGTGAGCAACAAGCAATTAATGACTTTGTTTCTCAGGCTAATATTGCAAACAATGTGGCTACAGCTGATGAAACTAACTGGTGGCAAAAGCTAGAGTCAGAGCAGCTAAATGCCCTAGTAAATAGCGCACTTGCAAATAACTACGACTTACAAACGAGTCAGTTAACACTTAAAAGTGCGCTTGCAAGATTAGGCGAGCAAAAAGCGCAATACTTACCACAAGGTGGCGTTGAAGTTGGCGCAGCTAAAAGTGATGCCCCCAGTGTTTATGATCGTCAATCAAGTGCAAATGTTGCACTTGATTGGCAACTCGATTTGTTTGGCCGTATTACAGCCTTGGTTGATGCAGCAAATGCATCGGCCATGAGCCAAGCAGAGCAAGTACGTTTATTGCAAATTGAAGTTGTATCATCTGTTGTTAAAGGCTTTGTAAGCTACCAAGGAAATGTTGAAAAACAGCAGATCATTGCAATGCAAATAGAAGCACTTGAGCAAAGCATTGATGTATTGCAAGCACGTGTAGACGAAGGTGTTGCTAACGAGCTTGATTTAAACCGTACTATGGCGCAGCTAAGACAACAAGAAGCCCTAATGCCAGCAATAGAATATGCAAAATACAGTGATTTATCAGCGCTAGCTGTCCTTACAGGTAAATTAGCAAAAGATATAACTATTACCGATGAGCAAAGCATACTTGAACACGACTTTAGCGTAGCGCTTAAAAATGCCAATGAAGCCATTGCACTGCGCCCAGATATAAGCCGTGCACTTTATGATTTTAGCCAAGCTAATAGCTTAAGCGTAGCGGCAAGCAAAGCGCTACTGCCAGATATTAGCCTATCGGCATTTGCCGGAGTGGTGAGCATAGACAGCACAGGGTTAAAAAATACTGATCAACAATGGCAAGTAGCGCCGCAGTTACAGTGGTCACTATTAAGTTACCCGGCACTGCTTGCTCAGCGCGACGCACAGCAGTTTTTAAGTGAAGCGTCGTATAGTGACTATCAGCAAATAGTATTAAGTGCGGTGTCTGAAAGTGAACTTTCATTGCAAATGTTGGTCAACCAACAGCAACAAAAAACGTTTGCAGATGAACGTTTTGGTTTTGCTAATAAAGCATTTTTACAAGCACAAGCAATGTATGAAGAAGGGCAAATACCCTACTTAGAGTTGTTAGATGCGCGTCAGGATGTTTTAATAGCCCAAGAAAATGCTGTTGATACAACGATCGCCTCATTGCTTGCAAAAGTTAACGCTTATCAAGCGTTTAATGGCCAGTGGAGCTATGCACTTAACAGCACAAAATAAGTAGAGTTAATTGAATGAGCAATACTGAACTGTCAGATAAATACAATATTCCGCAAACTATGCGGGCAATTGTACTTCCACAGCCCGATGAGCAAATTTGCTTACGCGATGTTGAAGTGGATGTGCCCGAGTGCACCAACAACGAATTGTTGGTAAAAGTGGAGTACGTAGGTCTCAACCCTGTGGATGCGCATTTTGCTAAATCAGGTTTTTGTAAATGGCAATATCCGCACATACTCGGTCTTGATGCGGTAGGTGTAGTGGTTAAGGCTAATAAAGGCGTGTTCCCTAACGTGGGTGAGCGAGTCATGTGGCATGCCAATATTGGCGAGCAAGGGGTATTGAGTGAGTACACTACAGTCCCAAACTTTGCCGTATCGGTTGTACCCGATGAGCTTAGCCCCGCGCAGGCGGCTACATTACCTTGCGCGGGTATGGCAGCACTTATTAGCCTAGATAAAATCGCGATTGCCGATGGCGATACGGTCTTAATTGAAGGCGGCTCTGGTGCGGTAGGGCAGTTTGCCATTCAATATGCTAAACAACGTGGTGCAGATGTATTTGTAACTGCATCAAAACGAAATCATAAGCTGGTTAAGCAACTTGGTGCTGATGTGGTTTTTGATTACAACGATAAAAAGTTGTGTGAAAAAATTCGCCGAGAGCTTGGCCCACAAGGTTTTGACGCTGTTATTGATACTATTGGTGGTGAAACGACGTTACGTAATATTGAACTAATGCGCTTTTGCGGACGCATCGCGTGTTTGAACCCGCTCCCCCATTTTGATCAAAACTTAATGTATCATCGCGCTCCTAATATTAGTGTTGTATCTATTGGCGGAGCGTGGCTTGCAAACAGTTTATGTGCACAGCAACGTTTAAGTTTTATGGGTAATTTGTTACTCGAAGGCGCGCTTTCGGGCGAGATTAAAACACCGGCAATAACGGCCGTAGATTTTACTGCTGACTCGGTTAGCGCTGCTTTAAACAATCAAATAGCGGGTGGTTTCACTGGCAAGCACATTGTGCAAATAAGCAGTTAACTCTCCCCACTTTAATTTAAAAACGCAGCCAAATTGGCTGCGTTTTTTTTACTTAAAAATAAGTTTTTAGGTATTTAGCTGCAAAATACAGCAAAATAAAAGCATTTCAGCGCACAAGTGTAAGCCTTTTAGATTCAACAGTTTACGTCACCGTAAAGAAAATAAATTGAAAAAACTGTTAATTAATTGAATAGAGTAATTGATCTAAACTCATTTTTATGACGTAATGTAGGTATTATTTATCTGGTCGGATGAGTTCAATCATGAGTTTACGTACAAAATTAAAAAAAGTATTACCAAGTATTTCAATCACTGAACAAGAAGCGCTGGACGCGGGCGATGTGTGGCTAGAAGGGTCTATCTATCAAGGTAAGCCAGATTTTAGCGCGCTGCGCGATGTTCCTGCCGCCACATTAAGTGCGGATGAGCAAGCATTCTTAGATGGCCCAGTACAAGAGTTACTTGGCATGATTGACGATTCTGTTATTCAAAACGGTATTCACTTACCAGATGACATATTGGAATTTTTGAAAAAAGAGCGTTTTTTCTCGCTTATTATTCCTAAATCGTTTGGTGGTTTAGAGTTTAGCCCTTATGCAAACTCAACTATTGTGGCAACTATCGCTACTAAAAGCTCGGCAGTAGCAGTAACCGTTATGGTTCCTAACTCATTAGGTCCAGGCGAGCTACTACTTCACTTTGGTACACAAGAGCAACAAGCACATTACTTACCGCGCCTAGCAAACGGCAGAGACATTCCCTGTTTTGCACTAACAAGCCCAGAGGCAGGTTCTGATGCGGGTGGTATTCCAGATATTGGTACTGTTACCAAAGGCATGTATAACGGCGAAGAAGTGCTTGGCCTTGAGATCACATGGGACAAGCGCTACATCACGCTGGCACCTATTGCTACAGTGCTCGGCTTAGCGTTTAAAGTAGTTGACCCAGATGGCCTACTTGGCGGAAAAGAGAACCTAGGTATTACTTGTGCCCTTATTCCTAAAGATCACCCAGGTGTAGAGCTTGGTAACCGTCATGACCCTATGGGTATTCGTTTTTACAACGGTACTACACGCGGTAACAAAGTATTTGTACCAATGGACTTTATTATTGGCGGCCAGAAAAACATCGGTCGCGGTTGGCAGATGCTAGTTAGCTGTTTAGGTGCAGGGCGCGGTATTTCATTACCTGCACTGGGTGTGAGTACATCACAAGTAGCACTTAAGTCAGCATCTGAATACGCAGCAGTGCGTGAGCAGTTTGGTTTAGCCATCGGTCAATTTGAAGGTATTCAAGAAAAGCTAGCAGATATCGCAGGTAAAACGTATCTTCAAGAAGCAATGCGCGTGCTAACGACAGAAGGCTTAGGCATGGGCTTAAAACCATCGGTTGTTACAGCAATCGCTAAATACCACATGACAGAGCTTGGCCGCGACGTGCTTGACTCTGCAATGGATATTCAAGCAGGTAAAGCAATTCAAAATGGTCCGCAAAATACCCTTGCCAGCGGTTATGTAGCACAACCTATAGCAATAACGGTAGAAGGTGCGAACATTCTTACTCGTAACCTGATGATTTTCGGTCAAGGTGTTATGCGTTGTCACCCATACTTACAATCTATGGTTGAATCAATCCATAGCGAAGATAAAGGCGCTGATGCACAGTTTAACGGTATTTTACGTAAAACAATTGGTTACAGCACAGCCAATAGCTTACGTGCGTTCCGTTTAGGTGTTTTACCATTTACTGCAAGTGCAAACTCAGCATTACCAGAAGTACGTGAATACGAAAAAGCCGTACATAAACTATCTGCAAAGTTAGCAGTGTATGCCGACTTCTCGTTATTAGTACTTGGTGGTAAATTAAAGCAAGCAGAAATGCTATCAGCACGTTTAGGCGATGTAATGAGCTTTTTATACGCGGCAATGGCATCAATTAAGTATTACGAGCAAAAAGTAGCAAGCAGTGAGCGCGAGCAAGCAGCACCGTACTTCCACTACGCAACTCGTTTTGCGCTGCAAAGCGCTGAAGAAGCATTGCATAAGTTTTTAGATAACTTCCCTGCAAGTGGCACTCGTAAGTTTATTCGTTTTGTAACAATGAACTACTCAACTAAAATGCCTAAAATTAGCGACGACTTAATTCGTGAGTTAGCTAAGCAAGCTCAGCTTGATACCGCATTTAAAGCGCAAATTACGCATTTAGTTAAACCTATAGAAGGTGACGGGCATCATATTAACGAGCAAGCTTATAAAGCTAAAATGGCATCACTTGGTGAGTTGGCTAAAGTTAAAAAAGCACTGCGTGCTAAAACAATTAAGCCAGGTACACGTTTTGCTGTTACGCTAGATAATGCATTAGCGGCAAATGTGATTACTACGGATGAACATGCGCAATTAGTTGATTACAACAAAAAGCGTGAGAAAGCGATTCGTGTAGATGAGTTCGACTTTGATATGAACTTACTAGATGACAACGCGCAGCCAGTCAACCCACTTAAAAGTGTAGTGAATCAATAAAATTCAATGATGCAAAGCGCCCGCTGTATCGGCGCTTTTATTCTTGATTAAAAAATTAGTGTGGAGCCTCGTTTGTTTAAAATCAAGCGGGGCTTTTTTATCTGTTTTTTAGAGAGAGGGAGTAATGATGGCTCATTTTATGGTTGTTTTGCTTGTTCAATTAGAGTAGCCGTTTAGTTTATTTTCCATACTTTAAAAAAGCTCAGCGCATTTAAGGCTTTTGTTTAAGTGTTAGGTGTAACATTTTGCTGGTTGACTAAGGGATTAAAAAAGTTCGACCTCATTGTCTCTTATTGTTGTTGGTGGCCTCATAGAGTTAAAACGAATAAACGAAGCTATCCGGTATAAATACGCCACTACAATGGCACTTTTAGCATAACGCTTTAAATACATTTGCTCGGCTATCATAGTTTAAAAAGGTGATTTCATGATATGAATCTCTAGCAAAAGTTAACTAATTATTTACAGGTGTTTATTTGATGGTTAAGCTAAATGCATTGTAATATATGGACATTTTTCGGTTTATAAAACGACAAATGTCGTAGACAAAATTGTTATGTTTGCTTAGATATGGAGTATCTAAATTGAAAGAAGTTGTAATAGATATATTGTTTGCTGGTTTATTGGTTGTCCCATTAGTTCTAAACTTTGCCCCACGTTTGGTTAAAAAGTTGATTACTACCTTTGATAAATCTATTGCTAAGAGTAATAGCTACCTTCTCTCATTACCTATTTCTGTGTATTTGATTTATGAATTGTCTACAAAAAGTAACTGGGCCGCCAATTTAAGCCTGTTTGTTGCGTTTGTACTTTTTTTTACAATCTATGCGTCTGCTATAGCATGTTTGTTACATAGAGCAGACAAACACAACAAAAGCCTCAACGACGACAATGTATAGTTGTTACGGTTTTGACAGACAACGCAAAAAACCGCGCCAACACATTGCGTGTTAGGCGGGCGTTATGTGCTAAGTGAAATTAAATGGTAAAGAAAGCAACAAGATCACAAATACACTGGCCATGCATTCTAATGCTCTGTTTTTCGGTTATTCCTCTGGTTTCGTTTACTTTGGACCTTAATTACAGAGACCTGTTCTTTGCAGTTGGCTTTGCGTGTTTGACTTTCACAAGTTTTAGGTTGCTTCCAGCCGACTTTTTGACTAGAAAGTTGTCATTTTCAAAGACGCAATACTCCAAGGTAGAAGCAAAAAATAGCGATAAAATCGTCCAAGTGTTAGGTTTTGGTTTTATACTGACTGGCTTGTACTTATCATATGTATAGCGCACATAACAAGGCAATGAACCGGGTGAATGCTTCTCACCCGTTTTAGTGGGCACCTCTCATCACTTTGAGGACGTTAAAATGCCTAGATATACCAACCTAGAAAGACATGGTTTTACCCCATTAATTTCAAAATCAAAGCAGTCGAACTAAGCTTACGAGACGGTGTCATGTCAAAGGACGTTGCGAAGGTAAGTTTAAAAACGCGCCGCGCTATCAAAGCCACAACAAAACAATGAGTAAACTCCCAACAAAAACAGAGCTGGATAACATTCAAAAGCTTAAGAAAGAAAATGAGCGTTTTAAGCAGGAGAATGACCAGCTAAAAAAGTGGCAACGGTATCTGGCGGAAGTACACCAGAAAAACCTTAGTTCATCCAAAAGTTCGAACAAGCCTTAAACCAACAATGACACCCACACAAATATTTTATAGCAATAAACGTTAAAAAATAAAATAAGCAAAACCACAAGGCCAAATAGAACGTACCTTAACAAATACACTCTCTTTTAGGGTTATGCCATGAAACACATTAAATACCTTTCTTTACTCGTGCTTAGTTTGTTATCAAATGCCAACGAAAGTATTCCATTGGATGATATTTTAACTTTAAGATGGGAAAACCGCCTTATAATTGTCAATCAACATACAGATTCAGATAATGCATTAAGCCTTATGAAAAAATATTCAAAAGATATTAATGAGCGAGACATTGTTTGGTTTATTATGAAAGAGGCAGGGGCTGTAACTAACTACTCTGGTCGGTTATCTGATTCATTCATGTCAAATGTCCAGCAGCAGTATCGACTCAAAAAGAATACTGTTACTTTAATAGGAAAAGACGGCGATATTAAATCTCAAGAAAAGAGCATTGATGTTCAAACGCTTTTTTCAACCATAGACGCTATGCAGATGCGCCAAAGAGAAGTACAACTAAATCAATAAAAAATTAATATATTAGGAAATAAACAAGACACCCATTTTAAATTTTCATTTCCAATAAGAATTTAGTGCCCGTTTTGGGCAGGTAAATTAAGGTGAGTGTTTCCTTGAAAAGAAAAGTGCTTATTTACGTACAACTAAGCGGGGCTCATAGATGCTATTGTTTTATTAAAAATACTTTCTAGTGTTAAGCTATGCAAAAACAATAGGATAGTTACTCTAC
>Ga0209452_1000091_pt1 | contig 35455 bp, 48 predicted proteins | sample WorMetimpBELIZE1_FD_187388 | JGI IMG/M metagenome (GOLD analysis project Ga0209452, IMG submission 187388) | Marine gutless worms symbiont microbial communities from Max Planck institute for Marine Microbiology, Germany - Olavius imperfectus... | ecosystem: Host-associated > Annelida > Digestive... | reverse complement strand
AACCGCGCTCTGCTGCTAACTTTGCACACTTAGCCAACGCTTCAGGATCTGAGCCACCAAGTTGCAATGCCACTGGGCCTTCATGCTCATTAAAATGTAAGTAATCGCCCTTACCAAATAATATAGCACCGGTTGTCACCATCTCAGTGTAAAGCACAGCATGCTTAGTCATTTTACGGTGAAAGGTTCGACAGTGACGATCAGTCCAATCTAACATGGGTGCCACGCTAAACCGTCTAAACTCTGTATTACCTGCCATTACTGGGCTAGAGCCCTTATTTAGTGTGTTACTCATATAACTTGAATTGCCTTGAATTGCCTTGAATTGCCGCGAGTTTCGATATACAGTCACCCTATAGTCACCCCAGCGGGGTAGGACTGATCAATAACTTAGGGTTACTCAATGGCTTCTTACACTGTCGAAAAACGCCGTCTTGCTTCAGGCGAATACCGCTATAAATGCGTAGTTCGCGAGAAATCTAAGGGCAAGATTATACACAATGAAAGCAAAACATTCAGTAAAAGAGTGTTGGCTGATAGTTGGGGCAAGAAACAAGTTAACGCTATTGAGCAATCTAGGGTGACTGAAACAAAAGAAGCGGTCACCCTGGGCACCCTTTTAATGATGTATTACGAAAATCACGAACTTTGGAATGCTACAGGCCGCACAAAACAGTTTGTGATAAAGATGCTGATTGATTGCGATATTGCCAAAGTAGAATCTAACGAACTTAAAACCAGTGATTTAATCGAGCATTGTAAAAACCGCAGAAGTGCAGGAGCTGGACCCGCAACCATTTATCATGACATTGCCTATTTACGCAGTGTTATGAAAAAAGCGGGGCCAGTATGGAACATCGACGCTAACTATAAAATATTCGAAGATGCAGTTCCGGTATTAATTGAAATGGGTTTAGTCGGTAAAAGCCAAAAGAGAACTAGACGGCCTACTGAAAACGAACTAGATAAATTGCGCGATGGTTTGCAAGAACGTATGAGCTTTAGGCCTAACGGCAAAGTAAGAATACCTTTTTTAGATATTTTAGATTTTAGTATTTTAACGTGTATGCGGATTGGTGAAGTGTGTAAGTTGCGTTGGGATGATCTGAACGAAGAACATAAAACTATTTTAGTTCGAGACAGAAAAGACCCACGTAAAAAAGAAGGCAATCACATGGTTGTTCCGTTGCTTGCAGGCTCTTTTGATATAGTTCTTAAACAACCTAAAGATGATGAATTTATTTTTCCTTACAACCCCAAGTCTGTTTCAGCTGGTTTTCAACGTGTACGCAATGCTTTGGGTATTGAGGATTTACGCTATCACGATTTACGCCGTGAAGGCGCTAGCCGTTTGTTTGAAAAAGGCTATTCAATTGAAGAAGTGGCTCAGGTAACAGGTCACCGTAATTTAAATATTTTATGGCAAGTTTATACGCAATTATTTCCGCATAAATTGCATGATAAGTTTTTATCTGACGGGTGACCCTGACTTTCTCTATTAAAATCCCTGTTTTTAAATTTCATTTTTGTTTTATGTTAAGTTATTGTTTTATATTTACTTTATTTCCACTTAAAAAACTATTCTGATCCTTAAAACCTCACAAAAACTAGCTAAGTTGTTGATTAACAATCTTATTATTTTGAATTTCTTATTAATTACATGCATTTAAACTGAAAAACACTGAAATTAACTTCGATCTTTTCAGATCTTTGATCCGCTAATGACCCTATATACTGTGCGGCCTAGAGGTGGAAACTGCGAACTTAAAAAATGAAATAAAAATGCACTAAAACGGTGCGCGGGAGGGGAGGAAGAGTCCGGATTTCGTGAGAAAGTTTTTGTGTGGCCTGTTTTACGTGATTGTGGCCCCTCTCTCTCATTATGCCACCTTTTATCCGCCTTCTCATAACATGCCATGCCAAAAATTAGTCTTTCACAGAGGCTTATAGAGCGCCTTATGTGGCATCGTGATTTTTCTTTCTCGCTGTAAATGGCTATAAATCGTTAAAAACTTTGGCCAACATAGACGGTGATAACTTTACTGCAGTGGATGACGGATACTAAAAAGCCCAGCGGGTAACTGGGCTTGGTTGGTGAGCTTTGGTGTTACTTGGTTATTGGGTCTAGCCTTCCCTTTTGTCCTTCGGCTTCGGATGCTTGACCACTAAATTCACCAGCTTGGTCTGGTGCTTCTGTCTTGCCAGTGCCAGTGGCAACCCCCTTATGTGTATGTGTTGCACATGTATTTGCTAACGCCCGAACGGTTGCCATTAATTCTGACAATAATTTAAGTACATTCTCACTTTCACTGCCTATCCATGTTTTGGGGCTTTTATGTGTTTGCTCTTCTGTGGCAATTACTTGCCGAGCCTTGCACTCAAGCTGCGCTAGTTCACCAATAATGTCTCTTAATGACTTATCTGTTTTATTCTCAAAGTTACCTTGATCATCAATATGATGATACACACCCTCACGAACTTGTGTTCTCACTTCACCTTCTTTGATTGCGGGTAAGTCCCAACCAAAAGGTAAAACTGTTCTAATAAAGGGTTTATCAGCACGGCCATAAGCAAAGGCTATTTCGACTATGCTACCTGGTGCAGGTGGTTCTAATCGGCCTGCTTTATCTCCTGCGCCTGGTAAAGGTAGCGGCACGGCCTGTAAAACTTTTGATTTGGTTTCAGTTCCGTTTTCATCTAATAATTGAACATCAACCGCATAACGTGGGTAAAACGGGTCACTTCCCCTTTCCCCGCCTTCGGTGGGTAGTTCTGGCAATGCAACTACTTTACCCCAGCGTGGTAAATGTAACTGATTAGTTAGTTCTGGAAATAGCCGGCGCACGATACGATGAATTACTTTTTCCATAGTTACCAACTTAGCGTCATGTTTGTTTCTTTGAATTCAACTTTGCTCAGTCGCTCATTATTCGCCATTACATGCGGGCGAACCATGGGTGCAGCTGGCATCATGGCCGACTTACCCGCTTGATGCTCTGTCATTAAAGATGTGGCAATTGTGACGGGCTTATCTGACCAAAACGAATCGGCATAACTGCCAACAAATACTTTGCCATTACCCTGCTGATACCAAATAAAGTCACTGACTTTATATATTCGACCAATGTTATCGAGCATAGACAACCCTGATCCGTCGCTATAAAAGCACGGTGCGGCTGACTCCGAATATGGTTTATCGGGTATCACAAACTCGATACCTGTTTGATTGCTTATCTCGTTTAATACTTGGCGCATTGTGGCATGGCGTAACATCACACTTAAATTAAACATGAGCGCTGATGACCATTCGCGACAAAATAGCGTGAACCAGCCATTTACGCTGGGTAAAACACGCTCAACATAGCCATTAAAGACACGATCGACCATGTCACCCCAACCAAGATCGACTTTTACAGTATCGAGCTTTGTTGCACGCTGCCTTACATTTATCTGGCACGTACCAGGTGCTGAGTCATTTAGCACTATCCAGTGGTCTTTTAATTCCACCTTCTGATCGTTTACATACGCGCGTGAAATAAACCTGGCATTTGGACCCGCCATTATACAGTCCTCAAAGTAGCGAAGTTTTCTTGCAAGTGCTGCTGTAAATTAGCGTATCGAATATTGCTAGTACCGCCCTGCTCTACCGCAGTAGGCTCAGCGGTTCGCTCTTCTACTTTTTGCGGTACTGAACGATACTCAGCAAGAGTAAACGTAACCATCCATTGACGTGTTGTTTCTTGCTCAACTGCTTCAATCTTGCTGCTAAAGCGTACTTGTTTAACACCAATTGCTTCAGCAGTAATATTATTTATTCTGTAAATTACACGGGCGCCAGCTTCCGTCGCTTCGGCCATAGTGTATAAATCGGTGAGTGTTTGTGCGTTTTTAAAAGGGATCAGCCCCGACACTGTCAGCATTTTCGCTTTAATACCCGTTTCGGCGCTGTCAGTGTTTGAGGTTTGCCCGCTGGCATCTTCGCTGGCAAGCTCTTGGCTTGCCGTGATGCGAAGTGATTTAAGTAAAATGGGCAACGAGTCTAAGGTTAGCATTGTTATACACCTAGTGCATTTACCCAAACATGAAGTTTAGCTTCACCCGAAATATCTACAGCGGCAGGGGTTGCCAGTGACATATCAATAAATTTAATCGTAAACTCCCCTGTATCAAGATTAAATTGCCCTGCTCTAGCGTCATATTTATGACCTGCATCATGGGTTAATTTCGCGTCTAAAATTGGGGCAAGATTATTACTCGCCACACTAGATTTTATTTTAACTTTGAGCTCAGCATTTGAAGAGTTGTACTCTACAGACTGAATCCCCATACTAGCAAAGCTTTGATGAACAACCGGCGCACCTGCTGTAAGTGTGATTAACCCAGCACACCACACAACAGGGCTCACCGCCTTCGTTGAGCTGATCTTAATATCTGTGACTTCAATTTCTCCGCCGACACTTGTATAAACACCAAATGTACAGCCCACATAATCACTTTCATTTGCAGTTTCTGGTACCGTAAATGAGCATGTGTATTCTTGCCAGTGTGGTGAGTTCACTTCTACTCGGTTCTTTAAATCACCTGTTGCAGGGTAATCAATCGCAAGCGAACCGCTTGTACCATCATTACCACTTAAACGCCTTGCTAAACACGTCAATGTGATTTTATCTCCCGCTCTTGCCGGAATTTTCTTGGAAAGATAAGCGAATTCTCCGAGTGACGCAGCAGACGACATGCGCGCGACTTCACCAGTGATATTAATTGCTCCCGAACCACCTTTTACTTGCTGCATATCTTTAATTGAAACAGTACCAATATTCATCTTAAACACCCCCTAACGAAATATCCGACATAATTTTATTTACACCGATTTTTTTAAGACGCTGGGCGTCATAATCAGTATTTACCGTCCATGCTGCGACACCAACCGATTTACCTTTGCAATACTGAACAATTGCGGGACTGTTTAAGATAGCGGTATACATCCAAAGTAAAGCGCTGTGGCCCATGTTACTCAGTGAATCAACATACGTTTCATAATTTGCTGTCAATGATCCCAGGTACCCAACACCAATGGTTTGGTTTTTTGTTCTCACATATTCAAGATCAGTAAAATCAAACGATTGAAGCATAACGAATTGCTCCATGTTTTCAGCTTCAATAGCAGAAATGATTAAATCAATGTCCGACTGATTACGGTAACCTTTGATTTCGGCATAGACATAAACACCTTTTGTTTTTGCCAGTTTCAATAACTCGCTGAAATACGGAATACCTTCAGAAGCAAATGAGGTACCCGCCACCTCATCAAACACCAATGATTCAATATACGATGCATTTAATGCTGTGAACGTTCCAGAACCATTAGTTAAGCTGTTGACTTGATCGTCATGGAATAAGAACAACTCACCATCGTCACTGACTTGAATGTCACATTCTAATGAATCCGCGCCATTACTTAATGCGCGTGACATTGCTAGCATCGTGTTTTGAGGAAATTGGCCTCTAAAACCTCGGTGTGCGATAAGTTCAGGCTTATCAATATCAAAGCTTGTAATAATAGGCGTTGGTTGCCCTTGCTGTAATGCTTCAATGTCCTGTTGATTCTTTAGGACTTTTCCTGATAACTCTTGTGTACTTTCTGATACTTGGCGTTCAATTTCTAATGAGTAATCATCCAGCTTTTCTGCAAGGCCTTTTATATTTCTTAAATCTTCGACATCTTCAGCACTGCTCACCACCGCAATTTTCAGTACATAGTGCTGCTTACCTGTATTATCGATATAATCGTCCAGTTCATCGCTTGAGATTATAAAGGTAGCTTTACCCTTCCAAACACTTTCACTGTTTCCATCAAACCAAGCATCAACGTAAACGAACTGCGGATAGTTGCTTATTACAAAGATATGATCGGCATCAAGCGCTATGCGTAACCCAGCTACATAACCAACGCCCGCCATCACTTTAAAACTATTCGTTGTTTCACGCGGGGTAACTTTAAATCCATCGCCAATAAACCAGTTTTTACCATTCATATCAGCGGCTAGTTGGCGGGTTAGTTCCTCCATTCCATTTAACCGGGCTGTGTAGTCTAATTGCCACGTTTCAGGCTCAACGTTGATCCCCGTTAACTCTGCAATTCCCGAATACTCAATACCAAAATTACGATTTAATGTATTACCTGCTACCCCGTTTTCAGTCACGGTTTTTGATGTGACAGGAATATGGTTGATTGCCACTAACGTGTCGTTGACTGATGAGTACAAGCCTACCCAGTTAAAGTTAAACGGGCCTGTCACACTATCAAGCACAGTCGAATAAACCACAACATTGTCATTGATGCGTCCATATTGTTGAACGCTTTGCTGATGTACAATGTGTTCGCTAGGTATAGTTTCTGAACGGTCGATAGATGAGCTTGCATCTTGTGCAGGCACATTTGCAAAAATAAACGTATCTATATCAAGCTGCTCGTTAGCTTGCGCTTTTAATGCAAATAGCTTTTCACCTTCAAGCGTGATAATTGATGGCATCTTTTATTCCTCTATTTGGTCGCTATAACGCGATGATTACTTGCTACTACAAAGTGAGATTCATTATCCATGGTTGCTAATCCTAGCTTCGGATTCATGTCATCACTTAGCGCTGCAAAGCCCGTTAAACTATCGTGTGCAAAATCAGAAGGTGGTGACATCAACTGAATGCTTGCGATAGTGTCGTATTGATAGCGACGAGTCGTCCTGCCATATTGGCGGCAAAGACTATCAATTAAGTTATTTCTCTGTGCTAAATCTGAGTCCAGCAATTGCAAACTCACCACGTCCCAATCTACTTCGCTAAAGCGTTCATCGATGGTGATCCAAGGTGTACCCAGCTTTTCAAACATAAAATACCAACCGCTTTTACTACCTGCGCCTTTAGCAAATTGCAGCGCGTATTTAACGCGTATGCGGTATGTATGTTCAGTTTCATTTGGTATTTGCGTAATATCACGCTCCCATGCAAGTAAATGCACAAGGTCCAGTTCTGCGGTCATCGGGTCTAGCTGCTTTGCAGGCCATGCCAGCATTTCACTAATACGCTGCCAAAATCGCACCGCGCCTTTGCGTAACTTATCGAGCTCACTTGCTGGCCGCGCTAACCAGTAAGGCATTTTGGTGATAGCGTCCCAATCTATATTCATTGGCCATTACCATTTGTTACTGTGAGCTCACCTAAACGCGGAACACTCATAACACTTGTAATATCGTTTTGTTGCCAATTTAACGATTCAATACCTTCAAATTCACGGTGTAACTCTTGGCTTAGGCGACTAAAGCTAAACCGGCTTTGTGGTAAAGTTCGTGTAACGGTGTAATTAGCATTTTCTCTAAATGCACACCGAATAAAGTTTTCAACGTTACTAAGAAGCGCCAAAACTTCTGAATCAAGCAAGTAACTATGGGGATAAACTGTCACACCGACATTACTAGTCACGCCAGGCATTGCTAACACGAGTAAATCATCACCGTGACCGTGATAACCTTTATCCATAACATAAGTATTTAACTCATCAATCAGTACTTGGCTTGGCTCACCTGTATCTAACAAAATATACGCATTCGCCGTACCTGGACCACGCGGCGCATCATGCTCAAAATAAATATTGTCAGTATCTAGCCCGCTACGCTTTGTTAAAATCGCACGGTATACCGCATCAATGTGCCAAGGTGCAGCAGCAGTAAATGCGTTGCGGGTTCTTAGTTTTAATTCTTCGTTTGTTTCGGCGTCAGCCCCCAAAACATCAAGCCACTGATCATCATTTATTGCGCTACCAATTCCGGTGACCGACTCCGGTAATATATGGTAATACCCTGCCCCTAGGTTGTAGGCCGCCCCTGCAAATTCAGCGATAACGGGGACTAAAACACTGGCTTGATTTTCCGGTAGAATTACATCGTCAATTGTCAGTACGCGATACACAGTGCCGTTAATAGCATCAGTCTGCACAACGGTTCCTGCGCTAATTAATAGGCTCGGTCCCGCTTGGGCTGCACGGTTAAATTTAACCTTACCTTGTGCACGCTCCATATCTTTACGAGTTAAATCATGTTCCCATGCCTTTGCATCAATAAAGCTGTCATCCGTGGCTGTTTTTAAAAACAGGTTTGGGAGTATCTTTTCAATCAGTACTTTGTTAACTATCCAGTTAGCCGGCTTTGCAACAATGGCGCTGATCACACGCCAAAACGGAGAGAACGGCGAGTCATTTGCAATAATGCTACCCTCAGCTTCAACGTCTTCTTTGAATAAGACTTTCCAGCCCTCTTCAGTGGTTGGAATGCCCGCATTTTCTACAATGCGCTTAAAATCAATGTTCGCTGTTTCATCAGCCATCACTACGCCCCTATGATCAACGATGAAATATCACCAAACTCAATGGTTTTTGCATGCACCCACCATTGCCCTTTTTTAATTTCGTTTTCGGTCACTTGTACCGTGCCAGGCATGATCCGCTCATCATCTTCAACCAGTAATTTGATACGGGTTTTTGTGTCATTCGTCACACTGGTTCCCCTATCGCTTACCAGTAAATTGGCAAGGCCTGTATCTAAAATCGCATGCACAATATCTTGTGCTATTACTTCACGATCAGATAAGTACTGTGGGCTTAGTCCTGCATCTAACACCACATCACCACGTAAAATGTGAAGATCACGGTAAAGGCTCATGAATGCATCTCCACAAAGTTCATGTAACTGCTATCACCTTTTGCAGGGTATACATTCACAGTGCCAACAGAGGTTGATTTTTGTTGGTTAGCATTACTGATCTGTTGAGTTATTCCGCCTTTAACGGTTTTACCTTCAATGGGAGCAATCGCTTCTACGCCTATCATTTTTTTCATACCTTCAAAGCTGGTATCAAGCTCAATTCCTGCTAAGTCGGCTAACTCTTCAATCGCCCACAGTAGTGGAGCAAATAACACTTCAACCGCCTTCCATGCGTATTCAAGACCAGTTAGTAAAACGTTGATCCAGCTAATATCCGCAAAGCTTGCTTTTAAGTCGTCCCAGTAATAAATCAACGCCCCCACTGCTACAATCGCCGCAGCAATAGCCGCTACAATTAAGCCAATCGGGTTTGCATACATCACAATATTTAAAGCAAACATCACACTGCGTAAGGTGCTTAAGCCTGCACTTAATGCGGTGGTGATCCCTGTCCATGTCATTGCCGCAACACCCCATGCAACCATAGCCATTTTGCTCGCGCCCATGATCACCGTGAATAAACCGCCTGCCGCAACAAGCCCCAATACTGCAACCGCTGCATAGCCAATCCACCGCGTTAAGGTTGGGAACTGCTCCGTAAACCACACAACATTGGTGCCCATATCAGCTATAAGCCCCACAAAATCATTAAAGGCGGGTAAGATAGCAGCGCCCCATGCAGCACGTATCACATACCAGCTTTGTGCTAACCGTTCGCTTTGGTCAGTCATGGCCATTGCCATTTCTTCGGCTTTTTGCATGCCGTTTACTTGGCCGAGCGAATTAATCGAGTCATTCAAGCCATTAATGTCTGTCAGTAATAACTTGATGGTTGATACGGCGTTCTTTGAACCAAAGGCTTTGGCAAGTTGATCGCCTTCGGCAACATCAATTACATCACCATATTTGCTACGAATTTCCGTTAAAATATCAACCATAGGCAACATGCGCCCTTGGCTGTCAGTAAAGGTCAGTCCTAAAGCAGATTGTGCTTTACCTACCCCCGCTAAAAACGCTGAATATTTAGTCCCTGCTTCGCTGCCCGACATTGTCGCTTGTAATGTGCCAAGAATTGCCATTTGTTCATTCACAGCAATGCCTGCACTATTTGCATCAGCGCCAAGAGAAGTAAACGCCGCCGACATTTCACTACCGGTGGTTTTAAATGCTTGAACTGATTGCGCCGTCATTCCTGTTATTTGTTCAACCCATGCACTTTTACCCATGGTTTCGGCTTGGTTTTTAAAAATGCCGTACATGGTGCCCATGTAATTTGTGATGGTAGCTGCATCTGATTTAGTCGCCGCAGCAAGAACGTTGCTCGACATCGTAAACGCTGATAAATCAGCATCATTAAGCCCTGCTATCGCACTTTGAATGTCATAGCTTGAGCTCACGAACTCAGTGGCAGATTTGCCATATTTAAGGGCGTACTGATAAGAAGTGTCCGTTAATTGTTTTAATGCAGACTCACGCACACCGAGAGATTTAACTTCACCCAGTACCCGATCCATTTCAATGGCAGGCATAAGTGCGTTTTGTAATGCGTAACCGCTGGCCGCAATGCCTGCCACACCAGACGCCATTTTCATGGTGCCCGTTTGGTAGTCACTTGATAGGCCATTTAAGCTATTGCTTATTTTTGCAATGGGCTTTGTGATTTGGTCAATCAACCCGATTGTAAACATAAGTGGCTGCGGTAAACTCATTTACTACCCCCAAAGGCTTTGCTAACTGCATTAATCACAATGGCTTCTAAATCTTCACGCTGGCGTTTTATCAGCCATGCCGCCCTTGCTAAGTTATGTTCGCTGTCATCTTCATGCGGTAAAAGATGACGGCGGAACGTCAACATTTGCTCAAGCGGGTTGTTGCTAATGGCTTCAACCAGCGCGTCTATTTTTTTACGCTAATCTCAAGCGCTGGCGCGAACTCCTGTTGCAATAAACCTGCAATTTGCAGTGCTGCACCTGGTGATTTATCAATTAACTCTCGCAACTCTTTTTTATTGCTTTCATCGACTGTGCGCATCACTAGATTGTGCGCAGGTGCGACCTTGTTATTCGGCATAATGTCGTTGATATAGCCGTTGTAATCATTGGTGCTTACATTGAATTTAAATTCTTTACTGCCAATGGTTAGGGTAATGACCTGGTTCATGCTTTATTCCTCAAATTGGGTAATTAATAGTCTTTAAACTGTTTATGCCTTCACATTTTTTCTAGCAACTTGTCTAGCTTGGCATCCATACTATCTAGGCGCTTTTCAAACATCTTTTGTGACTCTGCGCGCATCATTTTTTGATGCTTTATTTCTTGTGCATTGGTATCGATGCGCTTATCTAAATCAGCAAAAAACCAGAAGCCACTAACAATCACAATCAAGGTCGTTAGTACATGCGCAATGTTCACTTCTTTTTTTACATGCCAACCTTCAGTTTTAATTTCTGCCATTATTTAGCTACTCCTTGGCCTACGGTTTTTTGCATTAAAGTCATGAGTTTGTCTTTATCTTTCGACCCCTTTGTCGAGCTCAGCCAAAACGCTACTCCACTGGCTACAAGCGCAAACAAGTTACCAACCAAGTACACGATCAGGTCTCTGTTTTTTTCAATATCAGGACCAAAGAACAGCGCTGCTAACACGGCTGAAAATAATGCAAACAGTAATAAAGTGAGCGTTGCTGGCATCCAATGATCTTTATGCTCTGTACGGGCGTTTTGTCTGTCTTGCAATTCGGCTTTGTATTCTTCCAATGCAATTTTTTGCAGCTCAATATTCGCTTGGCGAATTTGCTCTCGCTCAGCATGCGCCCACTCTTGCAACGTCAATGCAGCATCAGGATTATTCTTTAACTCTGCTGCCACGGCTTCTGGCGTGTTGTCTGTGCCTAAAGCTCCCGCAATTTGGCTACCAATACTGACAGCTAAACCAACTGGACCACTCAATAACGGAGCAACAGCGCCAGCGATACCACCAACAGTGTTTGCAATTTTTTGCCATTCCATGATCAATTTACTCCTTGCTCTAAATACCTGGCTTCACGCCAACGGCGTGTAGAATATCTATCACCAAAATCAACAAGTTCATCAATCATGGCTTGCGCGTTTTGTGTTATGGCCGTGCGCCAAAACTTAGGACAGCGTTTAGATAAATCACCATATTGAAACGCTACCGATGCAATCACGGTCTGCATGGGCTCTGGTAGTTGCTCAAATTTGATGACTGAATGCTTGTTGTATTTGTCAGCTAATAGAGTTATCGACTCAAACTTTGCGCACTTATCTATCAGGGTGGCTTCATCTTCACTCACTTTCAGCGGCATTAGGTTCAGCATCATCTGAGCGTGTTCACCATGTTGCTCGCAATACGGTAATAACTTATCTATCAATGAAGGCCGCGCGATAAAAAACATACGCTCTAAGTCTTCACGCGAACGCTGACCAATATCAAAGCCCGTTGCAATCGTTACACCCGACTTAGAATTAGCTGCATCAGGCACATAGCCTTTTAGTTGTGCGCCGCCTTCTAGCTCTGAAATGAAGCTGTAATTAACTTTGATATTGTTCATATTGCTACTCGCTCAACTCTTGGCACGGAACACAGCGCTGCACACCTGGTACTGCTTTTTGCCGTGCTTTTGGTATTGGGTCACCACACTCAATGCATTCCGTTGCACTGAGTTTGTGGCTGTTGTTAAGTCCTTTTAATCGCTGATCAACAAAGCGTTGTTCAGCGCGTTCCTGTGCAATGACTAGGCGATCAATAAAATCCATTCACGCTCACCTTTACTGCACAATGTTTTCAATTTCGTCTGGGCGTAAGTACGGCACACCATTGATATGAACAAAGTCAGGGCTCGTTACATCAAACGGGATCTTAAATAAGCTTGCTTGCCCGCCTTTTTTATCAATGTCTAAAATGTCACTGAGCTTGATGCGGCAACCAAATGCTTCAACCTTCATTTCATCTTTTGAGGTCTTGCCGTAAAACATGATGTCGAACGTTTCCATACCACGCCAAGAACCGGCGCTCTTCGCTGCATCTGAGATAAGTGCAAAGTTACTCGCATTAACTGACAGCTCACCATTTGCCGATACATCACCATCAACCGCACCATCAGGCACACCACCCGTTTGTGATACCGCACTGTTATCAGTGATCGATAACGTGGCCGTATCCACATGCACCATAATGTCACCTAAGTTGACGTTAAAATTCATTCCAGATAAACGCATGATGACTGCTCCTAGTTGCTGCTTAAATCAAGCATGATGTTGACGGTAATTTCTTTCGGGCTGTTGTATGGGCGCAAAATAAGGTAAATCACCACGCTTTCATTGCTGGTCCATTCAATCGTGATATCCCCTTCAATGGGTGGTGTGATTTCACCTGGGAACGCCGTCCCATTGATAGTCGTGCTTTTACTCATTTCGCGTAGCGGCTTCATAAAATACGCTTTATTTAACTCAATGCTGTTCGGTGTTGAGTTAAGCGAACGGTTAGCAACACGACGAATCGCTAATACACGCACTTTTCGACTGGCTTTGTGTACTGGGCGCAAGTGTTCAAGGTATTGATAGTCACCACCCGTTGCATCAAGCGTTTGTGCATCACTCCAATACATACCTTCAAAGTCGCTGTACCACTGCGGCACACTCATGCGGCTATTGGCTAGTGTTTCTAATGTTGCAAGTGATAATGGCTCGCCGTCTGTATCAACCGGTGCATCGCCTAGCCCTAACACACTGCCTGTTGCCACACGCATTGGGCTATCTGCAATGCTTACGCTGTGGTCACATAATCGGCCAGCTAATACACCCACGTTATTCCCATGCAGCTGTGGCACTGGCACCACTAAATGCGCGTCAATACCATTTTGAATGGCAATGGTTGCAGCTTCATACGCGGCCCATGTTTGTGTTGCTACATCAATACCTGGTAACGCAACTAAGCAAGAAACAAAGCGGCCTAATTTGGCTTGTAGTGATGTTAGGTGGTCATGGATATCGGTAAGACCTGCGCTAGTGTTCTGCTCGTCACACACCACCACCATTTCAAAGCTTTGCACCTCATTTGCGCGGTCAATCGCTTCAAGTAGATCCTCACCATCGGCAAGCGGGTAAACCGCTGCGGTCCAGTTTTGGCCTGCATTAAGTTGAGCGGCAATAAGAATGTCACGCAATGGGCTATCTGCAAACGCATCATCTAAATCTGTTTGTGCACCAACACTAAATAGCTGGCTCTCTTCATCTACTGAACCGGCACGGCCAACAAACAAGAAGTGTCGTTCGACACCTTCAATGTCACCTTGCCCTAAATTCAAATTGTTAACTTGCACTTTACCGAGTGGCATTGGCTTATCCTCGTTTATTGAGTTGGTTTAATATCTGCGCGAGTTCGCGCTGAACGTTTATGGTGGTGTCACCTAAAAATGGGCGAGCATCAACAGGGATATCCCAGCTTTTACGCTGTTTTTCGTCACGTAATATGCTTAGCATCAAGGTTGCTTTACCGTGATTTAAACTCGCTTGAATCTCTTTCACACTGGCGCGGCGGTAACCTTTGCCCTTGCTCTTTGGTACTTTGAACCCTTCCGCTGACAGCGCTTTGGCTTGGCCGCGAGTACACGGCGCTTTGTAATCAGGCTTTCCGTGAATTCGTACCATTCGGCTTGCCGTCATTCGCTCGGTGCCACCCTCTTGGTGCATGGCAGCAATTCGCCCAGTGAAAGCCGCTTTGTGCTTTAGCTCTAAGCGGTTGCTGCTTTTCACATACGGCTCAAGTGTTCGGCCCATGCGTTTAAGTAACTTGCCTTTTTTACCGCTTTTGCTCGGCGTAAACTTTTCACCATCTACCGTGGTTTGAGTGCGAATGCGCTTACGAGCAAGCGCCCGTTCGTGACGACCGAGTGTTTTTAAAACACGCACTCGTTTACTCGCTGGTAAGGCTAAAAGCTGTAGTTGGTGCTTAGCACTGAGTGCTTGGCGTTTGTTTGGGGTGATCACAATGCTCATGCGCGCCCCACTACATCAACATCGACATTTTCAGCCACGTTAATTGGTGCAAGCGACACATAGTAACGACCACCATTAAACTGCACTGGCCCGTTGTCATCAGGGATAAGCTCAATGTCATCCATCAGTTCTAACTCAATCAGTACCGTGGCGTTGTCATCACTAATTAAATCAATGTCTATTTCGGGATCATCTAAACCGAATTCGTCGCGCTGCCACTCGCTATCAATTAAAAACGCACATACCATGGCAAACAGGTTGTAAGGGTTAACCTTTTTATGTGGGAATTTTTCAATCGCAATAATGGCTGTGTGTTTCCACCTCGCCACTAAGTAACCGTCTTGCCCTTGATCTGAATTGCAAATGATTAACTTGCCGCGTTCTTGCCAAGCATCAATGTTGTTCTTACGAATTGCACCATTTAAGCTGGCAACTAAAAATTCGCAGACTTGCTGTAACTGGCTAATAGTTTGGCTCATAGCGAATGCACTCCTGCACGGCCAAGACCAAGCAATAAGCGAATACTGCGGTTTGATTGCGCTAGAATTTGATTTTGCTGTTCAACGTCTTCAGCTTTGTTATTGCCCGTCTCTTTTTGATCAACTGCCGAAAAGTACCCCATAAGATCACTGTGGGAACGGGCATACACAGCGCCACGGTAAACACTTTCTTGGCTTTGGCTAAACTGCGGCACACCATCGATCAGGGTGAAAGAAACATCCGTGTTACCTTTCGCAATATAATTATTAATTTGCTGCTGAACCTCTAACACACTGCGGTTTAGCGAATCAGCAATTACCGTTTCTTCATAATATTCAGGTATGCGGCGATGTTTACGGAACTCTTCTGTGCTAAGCACAGGCCAGCCGCTATCAGCATCAATTTCAATGCTGTCATCTGCTGTATGTTCAAATCCGAATGTCATGCCATTTACCTTTGCATAGGGTCAGTGCAGTTAGCGTCACAGTGATTATTTAAAAGTCGCCTTTTAAAACACTCAGCTAATGCACTGGAGGGTTTGGAGACGGATTGCTTACTGTGCGTTAAGCTCAGCAAGCGCTCTAATTCTCATCGCTATTTTGTTTCTTACGGTTTTAACTTGTGCGTGCTTATGCAGTTCCTGCGCTTTAGCTAAATAGCCATCGGCTTGCTGTAAGCGCTGCAAGTCGCCAACATGTGACGGCGTAACTTCGCCATTTTTCGTGCGCAATAACGCAAGGCCCGCAAATTTGTAATATTTAGATGTAACTTGCTCTGGTAATTTCCAATGATCCGCAACAAACTTGAACACTTGCCCAAAGTAAGGCTCAATGCTGTGGCCTTTTTCTGCTTGCGTTTGCGCCCAATCAAAAACAGTGTCGGCAATAAAACCAGGCCACTGGCGGCGAATGCTTTTAACCATGGGCTGGTTAAGCTCAATGGCTCGTAGTCCAAGCTCGATGCCGCGACTGAGGTTGCCAACATCAAACAGCCATACAGTGCAATACGAGAAAATCGGGTTGTCTTCATTTTGTTTGCCTTCTTTCGTTAAGTAGTCTTCAACAATCGGTAACCACTTAGGCAGTAATACATCGCGTTTATGAGCTATTTTGTCAGCTCGGCGCACAAAGCCTTTTAGTCGTTTTAGGTCTTCGTCTAATTCAATTAGCTGTAGGTGCAGGCTGGGTGCATATTCACCACGGCCCGACACGCTTACTTTTGCGAGTTGCTTCTTTGCTTCGTTTTGCTCTTTGAATTGGAGGATTTTTGCTCCTCCGACGGCTTTTTTAACTCGTCAACCGCTTCCTTTAACTCGCTGTTCGTTTGGTTAATATCATCGGCGCTGTAAGCTAGGTCGCTTGCTGCATGGCTGGCTTTATCGGCGGCACTTTCAATGTTGCTGGCCGCACTACTTGCTTGCTCAGCACTATCAGCTAATGACTCTGCAGCATCGTCAGCATTGGCTATGCTTGTCTTAAGCTCATCGGTTGGAGTTTCAACGTGCTTTACTTCAACGCTTTCAACATTGTTTTCATCATCAAGCGTTACTTCTGCAAACACGGTTTGTTCTTCACCGTTGGTAGGGTCAAAGTCTTTGTCAAAAAATGTGATGTTCTGATCAACATATTCTTGAGCGGTTTCAATCGCTTTTGACTCGTCACAACCTAGCAACTGCGCGAGCAATTTAAGCGCGGTGTTTTCTTTGGCTTCATCAGCCAAACCTTGCAATGTATCAACTAGTTTTTTGCCTGTTTCAGAAACTACTTTTTGCTTTGCTTTTGCAGCAATACGACGTTTTTTAAAATCAGCAATGGCACTCATGGCATTTACCTACTTTTAATTGGAATGCGTTGCTAGGCGGTTAATGGCCTAGCAACAGGTTTTAATTAACGATTAAGCTGCTGGTGCAGGACCAATGTTCATGGCTGCTTCGTCAACGGCGGCGTACACTTCAAACTCTTCAATTGCGTAGCCTTCGTTACGCCAGTAAGAATTTTCAAACTGCTTGCGGTCTTCTTCGTCTTTGGCTTTGCGGTGTGCAGTGCCTTTTTGCGTATAGATATGCAAGTTGCTTAAAATTGTTACTACAATGCGTTTACCCGGGAAGAATGGCGGCGTATAAGCGCGCATACCACCAATGTTTTTATCCATCTGCTGTGCGGCTACTTTTTCGCTTGGCTTATCTGCCTGGTTCATCATTTTGGTTTGTGCCGTGGCTGTTAGGTCTGAACCAACTAGCACGACTAAACGCGGGTCATTACGTAATGATGGGTGAATAAACGTATTTTTAAGCTCAGTTACAATCGCGTCTAAGGTTTTGTACTCACCATCTTTCAACGCTCCGGTTGCATCAGGGTTAAAGTAAATTGGGTCTGTCATGATTTGATCAGGCGCTTTTTCTTTAACGATTTGATGCCAACCTTTGTTAACGTCTTCACCATTCGGGTTAGCAACTGGGTCCGTGGTTGCTTCTGCTGACACACCATTAAAGCCAACGCGCAGCATATCGAGTGCAAAACGTAGCGTGGCATTTTGGTTAATGAGTTTCATAAACTCATTTAAGTTACCGGCATTAGCCCATGTAGATAAAAGCGCCCAGGTAACTGCTGAGCATGAGTCAGTTTCAACCAATTCATAGGTATGACCATCAACGTCTTGCCCTGATGTAAAACGGCCACCTGCTTTACGACCTGTTGCAATACCGTAGTTGCCTACTTTTACAACTTGGCCTTTAATTTGATCTACAGGCATAGTTGTAACCATGCGTAAGAACTCGACCGACTCTAATAGCGCGGCACGAAGCTTTGTTTCCATTGGGTCAGAAATAGCAAACTTATGTGATGCGTCCTCTACACCAAATGATTTTGCTAGATTCACTGAGTATTTTTGTAAGAACCCAGCGGCTGTTTGATTTAAGTGCATGCTTTATCTCGCTCTGTTATGCATTAATAAAAAGAAGATCTGGGTTAAACCAGGCCTATGCTTTCGTCGCCTACTGGGTCAGGTTCTTGGTCTTCTTGCTCTTGGCTAAGCGCTTTAAATTTGGTTTCTAGGCCGGATACCTTTTGACTAACGCCATCCATCTTTTCTAAAAGCTGACTGAATTGCTCAGAGGTGACACTTGCTGCGCCTTTATCAGCTTCTGGCTCTGCGGCTGGCGGGGTTTCTTCGGCCTTTGGTGGCTTTTCTTCGCCTGTTGGCTGTTTGCTGAATTTATTTTCAAGGTCAGTCACCTTGCTTTCTAATCCTTCAAACTTGCCCATTACGGCATCAAACTGTTCTTTGTTCATAGGTTCGTCCTCGGTGGAATCGTGTTGTTCATCAACACTCGGCTGATCAGTGGTAAATAGGCTTGCCATTTGCGCAACTAAATTCATGAATTTAGATTGCTTATCTTTGGCTAAATGTGTGGTTGGCTCTTCTTTGCTGAACACAAAGTCACTCATTTCAAGCGCTTCAAGCTGACTATATTCATGACTTTTTTCAGTTCCGCCCATTGAGAACTTTAAGCGTGTAGTACCAGTTGATGCCGGTGTGTCAGTAACCGCTAAGCCCATCAAATAACAGCGACCTTCGCCCTTATAATCAGGATCAGGCTCAATCGACATGAATAGCTTTTGGTCTTCTTTATTGGCATCTAATAAGAATTTATTTGCGGTCAGTTTTACGAATAAACGTAACTTGCCACCTTTTTTAGCAGCTTTAACTTCATCAACTTCACCCCAGTTCTTACCCTCAAAAGGTCCCCAATTAGAACGAAAATGCTCAGGCCAAATAAGCGCGGTGTATTCATCAGCTGAATAGAGCTCGGCCATGTCTTCAATCCATGCTTTAGTAATTGTACGGCCGTCTACCGTTGCACCTTCTGTTGCTGCAATTACCCAACCTGTTTGTTTACTCATTACGCTGCCGTGTTGCTTAAAACCAATATTTAAGCGCAGCATAGCCCTAAAAAATGGGCGTTTCATTTGGTTTGATTTTTAGAAATTCCTAGATTGAAGTTCTAGGAAAAGGTAGGTTTTTTAGTCAGTTATAAGCTTATTATAAATGAATACACTGTCGCTAGTTATCAATTTTTACATGAGTAATTAGCACCTAAATGGCTTATTCACCTGAAATACGCGAAGCAGCAAAGCGGCTTTATTTACGACACTACACACCAAGTGAAATTCGTAGCGAATTAGACTTGCCTAATGATCGTGTTGTTTATTACTGGGCTGATAAATATAGCTGGCGTGATTTACTGCGTGAAGAAGAAGTCGACGAAGCCATTGCAAGGCGCATTGTTTGTTTAACTGATATTAGTGATAAAACAGGTAATCAAATAAAAGAACTCGACATGCTTATTGAAAAGCATGTAAAGCTTAAAAAACAACGTGCGCAAGAAGAAGCTGCAAAAAATCCGCAACCTCAAAATAGTCAGGCCAACTCAAATCAACCAAGCGGGAAAAGCAACTCAAAGCCAAAAGGCCGCAAACGTAAAAATGATGTAAGCCATTTAACCGAAGAAGATTTCGGCACCTGGTACGATTCACTGTTTGAATACCAAAAAACGATGCATGCAAACTTGCATCAACGTATTCGAAACATTCTTAAAAGCCGTCAAATTGGCGCAACCTATTACTTTGCAGGTGAAGCGTTTAAAGATGCGGTATTAAGTGGCGATCCGCAAATATTCTTATCGGCCAGTCGTGCGCAAGCTGAGGTTTTCCGCAGTTACATTGTGGCAATTGCTCAAGAGTTCTTTGAGATTGAGTTAACCGGTAACCCAATTAACTTACACACAAAACACGGCGCTGCTGAGTTACGGTTCTTAAGTACGAATAGCAAAACAGCGCAAAGCTACCACGGTCATGTTTATGTAGATGAGTATTTTTGGATAGGTAAGTTTAACGAGCTCAATAAACTTGCCAGTGCCATGGCAACCCATAAAAAATGGCGTAAAACTTACTTTTCGACGCCGTCAACAAAAGCACACCCCGCTTATACCTTTTGGACAGGTGATCACTGGCGACAAGGCCGTGCTGAACGTGAAGAAATAGAATTTCCTAGTTTTGATGAATTACGCGATGGCGGCAGACTTTGCCCAGATAAACAATGGCGCTATGTTGTTACCATTGTTGATGCGCAAAACGGGGGTTGTGACCTCTTTGACATTGACGAACTGCGCGATGAATACAATGCCGATGACTTTAATAACCTGTTTATGTGCATCTTTGTTGATGATGCAGACAGTATATTTAAATTCAGCGACCTTGAAAAATGCATGGTCGATTCATCCCGTTGGCAAGATCACAAACCAAGTGCAGCACAACCATTTGGTAACCGCGAGGTATGGCTAGGTTACGACCCTTCACGCACCCGCGACAATGCAGCTTTAGTGGTTGTTGCCCCGCCAGAAAAATCGGGTGAAAAGTTCCGTATACTCGAAAAACACTACTGGCGCGGGATGAACTTTTCACACCACGTAAGTGAAATTCAGAAAATATACGCAAAGTATCGCGTTACCTACATTGGCGTTGATACCACCGGCATTGGTGCGGGTGTATTTGATTCAATAAGCACACTTTATCCGCGTGAAGCCACCGCCATACATTACAGCGTAGGTAGTAAAACCCGCTTAGTACTTAAAATGATCGATCTGATTGAAGGTGGCCGAATTGAATGGGATGCAACCCATAAAGATATAGCAATGAGCTGCCTATCAATACGCCGTACCAATACCGATTCAGGTGGCGCGATTACGTTTAAAGCCAGTCGTGATAACACTATAGGCCATGCAGATGTATTTTTTGCTATCAGCCACGCTGTTATTAACGAACCCCTTAACCATGCACATAAGAGAAAATCACGATGGACCATGCAGAATTAGATCTAAACGCTGAGCAACAAGCAGACCAGCCAACCAAGAAGAATGCGCCCGTTGTGTTTAGCTTACCTGAACAAGTTATGCCAGATATGTGGCTAACCGATTATGACTCGTTGTTTTATAACGATATGGACGGTTATTGGGAGCCGCCCGTAGACCGTCATTTATTAGCAAATCTTACTCGCCGCAATGCCCAGCACGGCGGCATTGTAGTAAGCCGCGCCAATATGGCAGCTAGTCGTTATATATCAGGTGGTATGAGCGCCCAACAAGTACAGGCAGCATTTTTAAATCTAGTGCAATTTGGTGATGTGGCCTTGCTTAAAATTCGCAACGGCTTTAAGCAACCGGTGCGATTATTTCCGTTACCAAGTTACCGAACACGCGTAGCAGGTGATGGTGGCGCCGTAGTACTCGAGCGTAATAGCCAAGTAAGAAAATACAAAGCCCGCGATATCATTTGGATTAAACAGTATGATCCTGTTCAACAAGTTTATGGTTTAGCCGATTACTTAGGCGGTTTACAAGCCACACTTTTAAATGAAGATGCGACCCTGTTTCGCCGTAAATACTACATCAACGGCGCGCACATGGGTTTTATCATGTATGCGACTGATCCTAACTTAGACCCTGAAATTGAAGACCAGCTAAGAGAAAAAATCCAAGAGTCAAAAGGTGTCGGTAACTTCAAATCAATGTTTGTCAACATTCCTGGTGGTAGCGAGAAGGGCTTACAAATAATCCCTGTCGGTAACTTTGAAAGTAAAGACGAATTTATGAACGTTAAGAACGTATCAGCACAAGATGTGCTAAACGCTCACCGTTTTCCACCTGGCTTAGCGGGTATTATTCCGTCTAACACAGCAGGCCTAGGCGACCCGACTAAATATGATGCCATGTATTTTAAAAACGAGACTAAACCGTTAATCAAAAACATGGTCGATGCGGTTGAGCAAGATCCTGAAATAGGCAGCAAGTTAAAACTTAAGTTTGATTTAGAGCCAGCAGCTTAATACACCTTATTTGTTATAGATAGATACACTGTATATAATCACAGTGTATCTAAATTATTTATATGGGTAATGCTATGCGGGTAACATGTCCAAACTGTGGAAGTAAAGCGACTATTTCATCAAGAGAAAATCAATCGACCCATGTAGCTGATCTCTATATTTCATGTACTGATGTTAAAAACTGTGGAGCAACGTTTGTTAGTACATTAGCATTTAAGCATTATCTAAACCCACCGCGCCAAACAACGGCAGAACTTGCCGCATCGTTACTTAAAAACTTACCTCGTGAACAACAATTAGAATTAATGGGTTTATAGCATTCGTTATTCAACGGCTAATAATGCAGCCATTATGGTTTGTCTTTCAGCTGGCGGTAAAGCTTCAAAGTTTTTTGCCCAACGCTCAGCTTTTCTCTTAATACGTTGACGGTCAGTAAAGTTCTCACCCGCAAAAGTGTGGTAATGCACATCACCTGGTTGATAGTTAAGCCAGATTGTTTCTGTACGAACGCCGCCACGGGTCATCGCTTGAAAGTCTTTACGCCACCAATCTTTTAGTATTTCGTTGTATAACTGGTTGTCATAGCCAGAAATAATGATTTTAACGTCTTCGGGGTTATGTTGTTTTGCAGCTAGTAACAAACGTTTGTGGTCGGCTTCTGTCATTTCATGCTGATAACGTGCATTGCTTGTTCTGGTTTCAGGCATGTATGGCGGATCAAGATAAAGCTGGGTTTTACAAAATGGTTTAAAATTTTCTAGCCACTCAATAGCACAACCACAAATTTTGTTTTCTGGTACCACATAGTTAAATTTATCTAGCATGGTTTGTGACTTATCAATAACCACATTGTATTTAGCCGGTGCTTTCTTTTTAAATACTACACCAGTGCCCAAGAACAGTTCACCGTAAAAGTCATGAGGGGCCATTACATTAATAATGGCCTGATATACTCCACTGCCACCTTTTGCACCTAAATAGCTTTCATGTTCTGATTGATTCATCATTTGTATTCCCAGCAGCTGGCATAGCTGCATTTATCTAGTGTGGCCAATACAGTTAAATTTAACTATGTCAGCTGTCGACTATAGCCAGGCTTAACTATGGCACCAGGTATAAACTGATATCAGGTACCACATAGTTAAATTTGTCTGTACTCGAGCGATAGTACTTCATAGCTAAAAATGGCTTTGCTGCAGTTATTTTAAATTTTTCTTTGGTTTAACAACTGAGTGATATACCCAGTTGCGGCGTTTAACGGTTGGTTTCACGCTTCAAACCCCTTTTTAAGTTCATCAAGTAAAGGTTTTAATTTGCTATCAAGTGCTAATAACTGCCTTGGGTGTAGATTTTCGTCTTGAACGAAAGTTATGTGTTTAAACCTAAACGAACTGCCATACAGCACACCGCACTCTGCTCTCATTGCAAGGTAAAATTCCGTACCGCAATAAATCTTGTTTTGGTGTATATCGGTTTGATTATTCTCATGCATGACAATTCCCCCCAGTTAATAAAGCAGGACGTTTAAATAACAGCGCCGTGTTTTGTAGTTTATCAATAGTCATAGTTCGGCCATCGATGGCGGTTACTTTTACCCGTTTAATTGGGCTTCGCTCTATCACCACTTTGTAACGTGGGTCGGCGCATATGTTTTTAATGCAACGGGCACCGTGTTTTGCTGAGCAACCAAACTCACGCCCTAGTAATATGTCGTTGTAGAATAGCCCTGTTTCGAGCATTTTTTCTGCTGCTTGATTAGTATTCATAGAGTCACCTACTGTTTTCGTTGTGGTCTGTTATTTATATTTTGAAGATCTGCTTTTCCATCTAGAATTCTGTGAATTTTAAATTTTTCACATATTTGATCACCAAATAGCTTTTTATCTTTTAATTCGCATAATCCAAACATAGTTTCGCACTCTGCTTTAAGCAGTGAATTTAATGGATGTAGTGGATCTTTCTCCCATCCAAGATTTATAAAGTTATTGCAGCTTTGGCATGCTTTTGGTTGTATTAACCTAGCTTTGTTGTTCACAGCTAATTGCTTTTCTGTTTCCTGCAAAATAAATTCTATTTGTTCCATATTCATTCCGCCTTCTTGAATCTTTCGACTAAATACAGATCGCCATGGGCGCGACCACCAACAGGTAATTGCCAACTCCAATGGCCTACAGGTTTGGCACCACGTTTAAGAACTAAACCCCTCTTTTTTGCAGTTGTTCTTGTCATCACCGGCACTGGTACAAACTCTATTTCACTGTCACTGATGTGAAATGGCCGTCCCTCAAGCATGCATTGAGAAATATGTATCGATTTTTCTAAGTGTCTTTTTAACTTTTGGTTCATAACTTACGTTCTCCTACGCCATTAAATCTAATGCCCACCAGTCATTGTCACTGACTGCTGTTGCTTCACCTGCTAGAACGAGCCTAGCTAAATCAAGATCACCAATTACGTCTGCATGACCTTTTTTAAACTGGGTGTCTGATGGCATAGATCTGCCATCTAATTTTGCGTATGAGTTCGCTAAGTCGTAGAGCTCACGCGCATATTGATAATGCTTTTCTGATGGGGCTGTATTACCAGTTGGGCGCTGCTTATTAAGATCTAGTTTTTCAAAGCTATGCAGCTCATGCCCTTGCATGTAATAAACACGGTTACCAATAACCACATTGCCACCGTTCTTAAGCTGATTTACATGCTCTGGTGCAAAGTCATATAGGCTGGCTTTTGAAAGTTCTGAGTGTTGATCGCCTGCTAGTTTCTGCTGTTTTTGCATTTCGGTAAGCGCGATTGAGTCAACCGCTTGCTTGCGGTGTTCAATTAACTGCTTTTCTTCATCTAATATGAGTAAATTACCGTTTCGAATTAGGTAAATTTGGCCGTTCCGCCTGATCCTTTTACCCGCCAACAGATCCTTTTTAACCTTTTCGATCTGTTTTTTGGTAAACCCGATCATATCAAGCAATAACTCGTCTCTATCGCCCACGGTGCATGGCGTACAGTTATTCCCACTAGACCAAGATAGGTCGGCTGCGCCGACGTTGTTAGCATCCTGCCCGCCATTTACAGCGGCGTTGTCGTTAGCTGCGGCAGTACCAATAATTTGTTTTTGCCAAGAATGAACACGGGTAATCAAAGTGCATGGTTCGTGTAGGTCTTCAATGCCTTTAATGCGCTTAACGCATTCAGCATATTGATTGCCATATTCGGTATATTCATAAACAGGTTTAAAACGTGCATTGCGGCCAATACCAAAGCCGCCCATTAAAGTTACAAAGGTTTTAAAGTCGCCTTGGTCGGCGGCTTTGCGAACTTGTTCTAGTTCTTCATTGCCTTGTATTTCTTCACGCACTCGGCGCAGCTCACGCCAAATAGTAATGGCGGGTGACTTTTGAAATTGAAACTGTCGAATACCCCATGTACTTGCCCATGCTTTAACCGGGTTAACAAGTGCTGATTGGGTAAACTTTTCCCCTGTTTCTGCATCGTATTCATTGGCTAGGCCAAAGCCGTCAATATTCTTACTGACGTACTTAGCAATATAGGCAGCTGCACCACCTATGCGTTTACCATCTTTGCCAATTTTTGCTGGCTCCATTTTCATGGCGGTATAACGCGGGCTGCTTGGGAAATAGTTTTTAACCGGCGCTTTGGTGTAAATGCCTTTTGATTTATTTAGGCCCCAAATTTTACGGTTGTGCTTGTACTTCCTGCGGTAATGCTTACGGTTTTTAAAGCGCTGAAAAAATACCTCACGGTCATCGCGGGTAAAATATCGGCGTAAAAGGTGGTTAACTTTGTCGTAGTACCTGGCGGGCATCCATAAAAGCATGTGCCAGTGGGTGCAACCATCAGCATGAGGTTCGGCTACGCGCACCCCAAAATACGGTATTTCTAGACGGTCTAATTTAGCCCGCGCTTGTGAATACAGCTTGTTTAAATAATTGCTTGCATCCTTTGGTGTTGAACCGTCCCACTTTGGCGAGTTTGCATGAAAACGACTAGGCGCCGTAATATTGTAAAAACCGCCTACATAGCCCATTTCGTCGGCCAGTTCTTCGGTTTCACGTATGCGAAGCATTAACTCGTTACGCATATTTTCAGGGTTAGCAATGCCTGCCTCAACCGCTTTCATTAACGAAATAACATCGTTTTGTTCGTTAACTAACTCAAGGCTTTCAAGGTATCGTTTGCCACGTTCACGATCGGCTTTATATTCATTAAGCGCTTGGTATGAGCAATAAGCATTAATGCCTTTTCGAACTGTTTTAGTGCCTTTCTTTTTGTCGTACTTTGCAAATAAGTCTTTACCTACTTCACCTGTGGCTATTTCTAAATGCTCTAGGTAACGGCGGCGAATATTCTTTAATTTACGCGCCCACCACTTATGGCACTGCGCTTTTAACAAACTTACTTCGGCATCTGGCTCTGTTAAGTAGATACCTTTTTCAGCCGCAAAAAGTACAACACCAAAGTTTTCAGCGTACTGGCTGATCACATCAAACTTATCTAACGCACCCCATCTTGGGTTTTCAATGCGTAAGTCGTTTAGTATTTCGGTTACTTCTCGGGCCAGTACTTCAGCATGTTTTTTGGTTTTATCTACATTCGCTAAAATATGCCAAGGTAAAGGCATACTGTCGGTGATCTGTTTAAGAATGGTAAGGCGCGGCTTAAGCGTTTTAATAGTGCGTAATAGCCACTGGTTAGCATTGCGATGATCACGAATGCTATCGAATATATTCGTATTTATTGGCTTTTTAGTTGTACCATCAAATTGGTATAACTCAGCTGATTGCGAAGCAATTCTATCGGTGTATTGCTCTGTAGTTTCATTGCGCTTTTGCTTGTAGCGCTTAATGCTTGGTTCGTACTTATCAATGAAACGTTTGGCCACACGCATTTGTAATGGCTTTGGCACTTTGCTTAAGCATTTATATACAAATTCTTTTTCTGCAGTATCGTCAATTGCATCTATGATCGAGCGCACAGAACTTGTTACTTCACCACCTACTAGTTTTTGTAAAAATGCGGTTTCATCACTAGCTGGTTGTAACCTCTTTTGTGCTAATACTTCACGCTGCTTTTCTGTAAAGCTAAGTGTTTCAGCTGTTCTACGTACAAAGCTAGCTTGAATACTTGCTTTGCGATTAGAGCTAATAAGGTCACGTACAATGTAATTATGGTGATTGTTGTTATGCACTTTCTTAAGTGCTGACTTGGCAGGTTTGCTTAATTTAAAAAAGCTAACATCGATGCGATATTCTGCATTTTTAAGCACATCATAAAACCAAGCGTTTGCTTCATCGCTTGGGTTTATGGGCTCGTCTTTGTACCAAACATCATTATGCGGCTGCACTTTAGCCAAGTATTGCTTAGCCATTTTGTACTGCATATAAGGGGTAAAACGGCTTAGGCCGCTTAGTAAGGTTTCTTTATGCTCAACGTTATCAACGGTTTCAACCATGGCTGAAACCGCTGTAATAACGTCGAAGCTTAAAGTAGGCCATAAGCTCATTGTTAATTAAGCTCGATTTCAATTAAGTCAAAATCAGCACCTCGCTGAACTGCGTCGAGCGTTTCGCTTAGTCGATCGTAAAATGGGGCGTATTCAATGTGGTCATTTGCAATTAATTGCACTACTGGCATTAGGTCAGTAAGGCAGTTTTCACACTCCATGAGCATGGTAACCGTTGGACGCTTGGCTAAATTTTTAATAGTAAAATTGGCTTGGTCTAAAACGTGAACAACAATGTTTTTAACTAATTGCTGATTTTTAGATAGATCTTGGTCTTTGATATAGGTCATTTTATTAGTCCTTTAGAGATTTAGTGGCTGTTATTTCACAACGCCAAGAGTGGAAAAGATGGATTTAAATTCTTCGGTTCGGTGGCCTAAATAGGTAATGAAACACCCTTTTGTAGCGCCTTTTTTCACATTGCCTTGCGGGTCTTTAAAGTGAGTTCGGCCATCAATAAAGCAGCTAACACCCGCACTTAATAACTTTTGGCACCATGCTTCTGAGCTATTAACAAAGGTGATATTCATCGCCTCTTTAAAGTTGCCTAAAGCAAACTGATTTAAGTAGTAATCAACCCAATCACCATTGCTTGCAATATCTTCGGTAATACAATGACCTCGGTACTTATGATAAGTAGGATCATTGCATATTTTCTTAACACACTTAGGCTTGCAAGCTAGTTCACCTTTATTGAATGGGTGGTTAAGCCAAACAGTGTCAGCAATCCAGTCTAACGTTAAAGCGTCATCTTCTTTGGTAAAAAATCGCTTAGCTTTCACTGACTGATTAGCAATTTCATTACTTGCTGGATCTAAATCAATAACAGGAAACATTAAGTGAACACGCTCTAACACTTCATCTGGCGTGTAATATTCAACATTGCCGCTATCTTGATTAATTAACTGATCTGGCGTCATGATCAATCCTTAATGTGTTTGAGTGTTAGTTTGTTGCTCTGCAACCAAGTGCGGAACTACTTCAAACTTAGGCTGAGTGCGTTCAAACTTTTCAGGCATAAGGACGTTGGCGTCAGTAAACGCAGCTAGTAAGCCTTGCAATTGGATAAGCGCTCTGTGTACAGCTTTACGCTCTTGAACATTGAAGTGGCAAAAACTCTTTTTTGAACAATGTGGTTTTAAACCCGCTGAAAAGCAGACAATTGCACGTTGTTGCTCTGTTAAAACGGCATCAAAAATATAACCAGGTGTTCGCTTTGTATTGTTTCTTAGCGCTCTAATATCTGCTAACCCTTTAGGTATTTTCTTACCTTCAACAGCTTTAAGCTGTGTTGTATTCGTTTTGCTTTCAGTTTCGGTAATGCGATTGTCTAAGATTTTCTGTACGGGGGTTGCCATGATCATTGCTCCTAGTTATTTACGCTTTGCCATTCTTTTTGCGCAGCGTCGTAACGTGCCTGTAAATACGCGCCTAAGTCAGTAACGTTTACCATTGTCGGGGCTCGTTCTGAGTCGCGCATTTTAAAAGTAGGTATAGGTAATTGCGCTGCCTTTGCTTTTTGTTCGGCTGTTTTAAACTTAAGGCCTAAATACTCCTCACAAATATCTTTAAGCGGCACCGCTGGGGTGTTATAAATCGCTAAAAGTGCAAAGGTCATGTTCATGCTGCTGCGCCCTCAGCTTTGGCTTTCAGCTGTGCGCCATATTCATTGTAGAAATGCTCAGGCGTCATTGAGCGCCAAATGTTTATGTCAGTTGCAAGCCAAAATACTAAGCCGCTAATTCTGTGGCATGGAGGGAACTTATTAGCAGCCATTAATTTGTAAATCATGGCTCTAGAAATACAGCAAGTTTCTGTGATGTCTTTTGCTCTTAGAAACTTCTCACTCTCACCAATAGGCTCACCTTTAATAGTGACGCGATATTTTTCAGTATCCATTCTAATTTCCTCGTAGTATTTAATAGCACTTTACATGGTTCCATTTTTTGTACTTTTTGTGCTAACCTAGTTAGTTAAAAGGACTTTTTATATGCATTATCAGTTATAAAGAACAAATATTGAGTCCAAAAAATAAAAAATGGGTCATATTTATGACCTTAGTGACAATCGTAGATCATAAAGGTGAACCATGTCAATGTCGCTTGGCGAGAAATTTAAATTGATTCGCGGAACTACAGGTTTAAACCAAATTAAGTTTTCTGAGTTAGTCGGTATCGGTATTAGCTCTTACAAAAAATACGAGTCAGGTAATCATGATGTTGGTACGCAATCTTTACTTGCAGTAACGAATCACCCTAAATTTAAAAAGTATGCACTTTGGCTAGTGACTGGGGATACAGATCCGGCAGCTGGGCAATACGCACCTGGTGACATAATTCCTGAAAGTAGCTCTTTATCTGAAGAAGAATTCGAAGAACAATTTATTGATGTTGCGGTAGGTTCTTTAATGATGTTTTGCCACTTAGATTGGTTTAAACCAAATAAAGACAAGAAAGTCGACTTTAACGACTGTGGGAAGTTATTGCTAAAAGACTTAAAGCCAGTAATTGAAGCCCGTGCAGGTAAACTCGCGAACAGCCAAAAAACAGCATAAGAAAATTTACATGGGCAAAAATTTCGATTGGAAAGTTTACGCTCCCTATTTTTTAGGGGTTTCTTTTGCGTTTTTACTTTTATTTGTTTGGTACCTCAGCGCTCTTACTGTTGAAAAGTCTATAGTACCAGAATCAGTCAGATTACTACTTACTGGCCTATTCGGTCTGTTCACAGCTCTAGTTGCTGCTGCACTTGGCTACTTATTTAATAGCCGACTGAATGAAAAAAAAGCAGAGTATGATAGAAAGCTAGATACTGAGAAAAAAGAAAAAGAAATAATAGCCGCTCTACAATCAACTCTTTTTTTATTAAGTGCTAAGTTGCATCAATTAAGGTGTTTTTATGACGGGAATATGAAAACGCTTAATGACTTGTCTGAAACCGAAAGAGCGCATCAATTTCCTGCATTTTTACCTAATTTTGAAATTGACCAATTTGATTTAATCAACTTAATACCCCTTCAAAAAAAATTAGAGGGGGATCTGCTCAATTTGTCTATTTTGGATCAAAGATATTTACAATCATTTCAAACATTAAATAGCAGATCTGAGTTACATCATAAGCAAATACAACCTATATATGAAAAATGGCTAACTAAAAATAAGCAACAGCCCTCAGAAGTATCTTACATGGATTATTTTTGCTCAAACTATGAAAAGTTAAATAAGGAACTAATTTTATCAACAAATAATTGTTATGAATTAATCAATACAACTATTCATGGCTTTGAAGATATGCAAATTAAACTTCTAAGCCTTGCACAAGAGACTTATCCAAAAGAAGACTTTTTTGATTTAGAGACTATTTTGAAAAAAAATATTAAACAGTAGTCCTACACTAGCTGATTAAATAAACACACTATTCACACCAATCGGTACAGCGGTAAGCTTTACCTATCAATGCAATACTAGCAACTAAGCATCCAGTAGCGGCCAGCTTAGAATCATTATTATTACTTTTCGATATTGACCTTACCAAATCTTTTTTAGTCGCGGAGTTAACGCCATTTGTTCGCTTAACGATAATATTACCCACTATTCTAATTAATAATGAAGAAGACGATGGAGCTAGGTTCTTAATAAAAATTTCGATTAGAGAAATCGTACACACAAGCCTTCACCACTTTGGTTATAAATATCTTTTCAAGGAATACGAAGTTCCAAAAAGACGATAACAATAAATCACTATTATCTAGGCTGCTTAATTAAAAGTTTTTACTTTATAACTTTTAAAAATGGGTGCGGTGGTTCAGGTTTAGTTTGAGGTTCTATTTTAAGCTCAACTGGGGCTTGCAGGTTCTTTACTCGATAACTTATTGCCTGTGCGTTGATTGCCTTTAACTTATCGTATGCATCAATTTCGCGGTTGTTTTGTAAAGCCTCACCTAAATCCATCACAATGTTATGTGCTATACCTTTGTCATCTTCACTTTGTACTGCTTCACTGATCACTTTAGTGATTATTAATTGTTTAAATGTAAGCTCAAAACTGGTAGTAGCATGGCCTCTTACTATTACATAGCCTGCAATAGTTAACATAACAGCAAGGCTTATCGCCATGACGAATAATAATGGCATTAGGCTACCTCTTTACGACTTAGGAAAAACTGTTTAACTGGGAACGATGCAACAACAGCAAGTGATAAAACATTTAAAACAACAACTGTGGTGCTATAAAAGGGTGACAACATGCTGTTATCAAGCATGCCACGCATTATAAATTGCAGCATTTGTAACATTGCTTGCAGTATTGATAAATAGATACATAAACGAGCTGTTAGCGAAAATGTGCAACCACGCATAACATGCAATAAAAACAAAGTAACAGCAAAGGCCATTGAGCAGCTAAACATGGTGAAATAAAAAAACTGACGCAACATCATTTTTTCCATTTCTAACGCTATTATATGCTGCGCTAAAGCTGAGCTTACAAAATGAAATACCATAACTGTCAGAGCAGCAATAAAACATGAGTGCAGTGTATGATCGCTTTGCGAATTTAAATTCTTTTTACCGCCAAAAAACAGTGCAAACTTGTGTTTGCTAAAAGTTACAACTAGAAAAAGTACGGTGAGTACTTCTAAAGACTTTATAATACAGCCTGTTACGGTAAAAAAATTGAGCATGTGCATTCCTTGGTGATAATTAACCAGCCTTTTAGGCTGGTTAAGTTAAACTATGATTTTTAGTTACTTTTCTTTTGGTGGCTCAACACCATCACCGCCGCCGCCATTACCACCGTCCAATTTGGTTAAAACTTTCAATGCATATAAATTACTCATACCTTGTTCCTTTTCTGGTTAATTAAACATCACTTCTTGATGTAAATTTAATTGTAATGATTAAATTTATAATAGCAACCAAAAACACTGTTTGCATGTACAGTAAAAACTTCCTAACAGATTGACATATAACAATTTAATAGTGCGCTGTTCGCGCACTTTTTTACCTTGTTAACGTCGGTTTTTTGCTTCATTAATACTAGCTTTTATCCACTAACTACAATGCTGGCAATAACTTAACAAGAACGAAAAAACGAGCGATTTGCTCGTTTTTTTCTTCCTAACACGGTCTTTATTTCAGGAAAAATCCAATAAAAAATGACGAAAAAAAATTTAAAAAACTTTTAAAAATTTTACCCTATAGGCTTTTTCTGGAATTAAGTTAATAAAAAACCCGCTATTGCGGGTCTCATTGTTTGTTATTTAACCTTTCGAGTTCTTCATCGACTTGCTTTTTTAAGTTTTGATATTCTGGTTCAAACTTTTCCCGCAACCTTGGAATCTCAGAATAAGTTCCACCATTTAAGTTTTGCATTACATGTACAAGAGTTATTTTAAAATTCTTACATGCTAAACTTTCATCGTAGTAATCACTATTGAGGTTCCCCGTTTTTTGAACTAGCCTTTCGAAGTCATTACAAATTACATCAAGTTGCTTATCATAATTATTTTTTACGTCATAGAATTGACGTATGTGGTGCTGTTCGTAAGACCCTCTAAACCAATACTCAAGTTCATCAACTTTTGTTTTAAGCTGGTAAATGAGATCTATAGGTTTAATTTCTTCTTTTATTTCCTGCTGTTTATATTCAACCTTTGTATTTAAAGGTCGTTCTTCAACCGTATTTTCTTTTTTCAGATGATTACCACTACCGATGAACCCTGCAACAACTAGTAAAACAACACTTAGAATATTTGCAGATTTTTGGGGGAGCTCAGAGTAAGCTTTTCCTTTGGCTTCTGCTGTTCGTTTGTTACTAGCATTGGTTTTATTGAGAATTGGCGGCATTGAAAAACCAGTGGCGATAATGCATATAATACCTGCAAACACTTCACCATTATCAAAATGCATTCCTACACTGATAATTGCCAATATACCCAATATCCATCCAATTACTTTAGCCATGCATAATCCTTATATTTTCCATAACTTTGCAAGCTTACAGGTTAAGTTAGCGTTCAGACTTTAACAAGCTGGGGATTTATACAGGCATAAAAAAACCCGCTACTTAGCGGGCTTAGTTTATAAATCTTTTTCTATTTGCTCTTTCGCATAACATTCGAATGCTTTTACCTGCATCTCTCGCCAAGAACCATAATCAGTATTTTGACTTATATAGCTGTCCCACTCATCGTCTGGTATTGCTTTAAAATCTTCTACTGTTTCAACAGTGAAAGGGCTGCTGCTTAATAGTTCATCAAAATTTTTATATTTAGAATGGCTAGATACGAAACTGTCATTCATTAACTCATTTAGTGTTACGGATTTTTTATTGCCTAAGTCTTCTAAGTTTTTAGATAATTTTTTCAACCCACTGAAATCACTTTTTATAGTCATTAATAGTCCCTTTAAATTTAAGTAAAAATTTAGTTTAGTTGAGAAAATGGTTATAGCAAATTTTACTTACAAAAAAAGCCCGCTTTCAGCGGGCTTTTTTATTCTCTATTCAAACTATGCTAATTGCATTTGTTTATTTTCTAAATTAACAAAGCCAGCTTGCGTTGAAGAGATAATTTCATTAGCAAACTTCTTTATTTTACTCACGATAAAGTTTTCAATACCTTTAAATATCATGCTAACAACTACAAATGGCACAAGATATACCATCCACATCCCAATATTAGAAAGAAAGGCTTTATCGAGTAAATTATTGGCGTTAATTTTAGAGTTGATTAATAACTCATCGCCACATGAGTCTATAATTTCGCTTCTAGAATCAACTGTTTTTCTGAACTCTTTGTTATGCTTATATTCTTGCTCGGCCGCAGCCAACATACTTGGCGAAAGCAAATGCAATTTATTTAATGTTCTTGTGATACCATCATGCACTACATTGAAGGCTTTTTGGTTAATTTTACCTTTATTTTCTATGTAATGATTACGTACTTCATCCCTAACACTAAATAAATCATTTCTAGTCTTAAAACGTAAACTAGGCAATAAAATGCCATCGTATATGAAATGAGCTAACGCTAAAACAGCAAGTGCTATTATAAATGTAGCCATTTAATTTCCTCCATTACTTGAACGAAACTTTTTACCAGCTAGCTTAGCTTGTAATTTTGACTTTTCCTGTCCGATTCTATCAAGCTCTTTGCTATATTCAGTTCTCATCTTTTTAGCATGCATATACCACGCCAAAACAATAACTAAAAGTAATAGATAAGCCCACATCTCTCCAGAAGAGAGCTTACCCAATATATTATAGGTTAATTTTACAATTTCTTCCGATGGCAACTTCAATAAAATAACAATCGCGACCGCAAACAATGCAATAGGGAGCAACTGTCCTTTGTTCATCGCAGTGATTAGCACATCTCGTACCATTTGTGCCCAGCTTACCTGCGCTTGTCCATTTTTTGCCAATTCTATGCCTATTTTTAACTGTACACACTCACAAGTTTGGCGATAAAGAATACATTTATAGCTTCCTTTCGTCAATCTCACTTAGTCAAAATATGATCTGCGATTTCAAAGTCTATGCAAAGAATGTTAAGTAAGCATTACGTTAGAGTCAGGATGTCAAAATAAGTTCAAGTGAAATGAAAAAATAGAGCTAAATTGAATTTGTTCATTGTGCAAATTATAAGTAATTTTTACACACTTCAAAAACTATAAGCTGGGAACCCTCAATTATTAGCGGTGCCCCTATAGTCACCCAAGTATCATTTAAAACCTTTATTTTATTGATTGTCAGTCCAATCTAACATGGGTGCCACGGAAAAACGGCGGTTTAATGTCGTTG
>Ga0209452_1000090_pt1 | contig 35505 bp, 30 predicted proteins | sample WorMetimpBELIZE1_FD_187388 | JGI IMG/M metagenome (GOLD analysis project Ga0209452, IMG submission 187388) | Marine gutless worms symbiont microbial communities from Max Planck institute for Marine Microbiology, Germany - Olavius imperfectus... | ecosystem: Host-associated > Annelida > Digestive... | reverse complement strand
CAAATTGCAGAAGTTCAAGAAGATGGTTCACTAGAGAATCCTTACAGCGAAATCACTTTAGAAGCGGCACAGGTTGAAGAGCCAGGCTTACAACTGGGTGAATATGTTGAAGAACAGATTGAATCTATTAAATTTGACCGCATAACAACTCAAATGGCAAAGCAAGTTATCGTACAAAAAGTACGTGAAGCTGAGCGCGCTTTAGTTGTAGAAGCGTATAAAGATCAAGAAGGTGAGCTTGTAACAGGTGTAGTTAAAAAAGCAACACGTGATGCAATTGTTCTTGATTTAGGTAACAACGCAGAAGCGGTTATTTACCGTGATGATATGTTGCCACGTGAAAACTTCCGCCCGGGTGATCGTATCCGTGGTCTTTTATATGAAGTTAAGCCTGAAGCACGCGGTGCACAATTATTTGTAACACGCTCAAAGCCAGAAATGCTGATGGAATTGTTCCGCATTGAGGTGCCAGAAATTGGCGAAGAAATGATTGAGTTACGTGGTGCTGCCCGTGATCCAGGTTCACGCGCTAAAATTGCAGTTAAGTCTAACGATAAGCGTATTGACCCTGTTGGCGCATGTGTAGGTATGCGTGGAGCGCGTGTACAAGCTGTTTCGTCAGAACTTGGCGGTGAGCGAGTGGATATCGTACTTTATGACGATAACCCTGCACAGTTTGTTATCAATGCAATGGCGCCAGCTGACGTGGCTTCAATTGTAATGGATGAAGACACGCACTCAATGGATATCGCAGTAGAAGCTGATAACCTAGCGCAAGCAATTGGTCGTAATGGTCAAAACGTACGTTTAGCAAGCCAACTAACTGGTTGGGAGTTAAATGTAATGACAGTTGACGAAATGCGCGCCAAAAATGAGGCTGAATCAGACAAGCTAATCAACTTATTTACTGAAAACTTAGATATTGATGATGAGTTTGCGACACTACTTATCAACGAAGGTTTCTCAACGCTAGAAGAAGTAGCCTATGTACCGGCTTCTGAGTTTTTAGAGATTGATGGTTTAGATGAAGAAACAGTGGATGTGTTACGTTCACGTGCAAAAGACGCGCTAACAACTAAAGCACTTAAAACGGAAGAAAGTTTAGAAGGCGTAGAGCCTGCTGAAGACTTGCTTGCGCTTGAAGGCTTAGAGCGTCATTTGGCATTTGTTATGGCAAGTAAAGGTGTAGTAACACTTGAAGACTTAGCTGAGCAAGGTATTGATGAACTGGTTGATATTACAGAGCTTACACCTGAAAAAGCAGGTGAGTTAATTATGGCTGCACGTAATATTTGTTGGTTTGCAGACGAGTAATTTATTAACGGAGGTATTACACACTATGGCAGAAGTAAATGTTGAAAAACTAGCCGGCGATATAGGTACAACTGTTGATAAATTGCTGACGCAGTTTTCACAAGCGGGTATCACTAAAAAAGCGGGTGACAATGTAACGGAAGCAGAAAAAGCGCAGTTGCTTGATCACTTAAGTAAATCACATGGTGGTACTGGTTCAGAAGGGCCGGCGCGCATGACCTTACAGCGTAAGAGTAAAAGCACATTGAGTGTTACAGGCTCTACAGGTAAGGCAAAGGCTGTTCAAGTTGAAGTACGTAAATCACGTACTTATGTGAAAAAAAGCGCAATTGAGCAAGAGCAAGAGCAGCAGCGCCTAGCCGCTGAAGAAAAAGCCCGTATCGAAGAGCAGCAAAAAGCTGCACAAGAAGCCGCTGAATTAAAAGCGAAACAAGAGGCAGAGCGTAAAGCGAAAGAAGAAGCGGAACGTAAAGCCAAAGAAGAAGCTAAACGTAAAGCAGAAGCTGAGCGTAAAGCTAAACAACAGCAGATGACCCCAGAGCAAAGTGCTAAGTCTGAGAAAGATCGCATCGAAGCTGAGCGTCTGCAGAAAGAAGCAGAAGAGGCCGCATTGAAGAAAGCTGAAGAAGAAGCGAAACGTCAAGCAGAAGAGGCAAGAAAGCTAGCTGAAGAGAATGAAGCTCGCTGGAAAAAGGAAGAAGAAGAACGTAAGAAACGCGAAGAAACCGCGGATCACCACCTTACGACTTCTACATATGCACGTGAGGCAGAAGATGTTGCCGATGCACGTGATGAGCAGGGCGCACGCCGTGCAAAGAAAAAGAAAAAAGCCCCAGCAAAAGATAAATTTGCAGGTGGTAAAGGCCGTAAAGGCAAGCTAAAAGCACCTACATCATTGCAGCATGGCTTCCAAAAGCCAACGGCTGATGTTAAAAACGAAGTGCGTATTAGCGAAACAATTACAGTTGCAGAGCTTGCTTCACGCATGGCTGTTAAAGGCGCTGAAGTTGTTAAAACAATGATGAAAATGGGCGACATGGTTACCATTAACCAAGTGATTGACCAAGAAACAGCACAGCTTGTTGCTGAAGAAATGGGTCACAAAGTTATCATCGTTAAAGAAAACGAATTAGAGCAAACAGTACTAAACGATCGTCACGAAGACGGTAAGTCTGAGCCGCGTGCGCCAGTAGTTACTGTAATGGGTCACGTTGACCATGGTAAAACATCAACGCTTGATTACATTCGTTCAGCTAAAGTGGCATCAGGTGAAGCGGGTGGTATTACCCAACACATTGGTGCATACCACGTTGAAACAAATGGCAACATGATCACGTTCTTAGATACACCAGGACACGCGGCATTTACATCAATGCGTGCACGTGGTGCTAAAGCGACAGATATCGTAATCCTAGTAGTTGCAGCAGATGATGGCGTAATGCCTCAAACTAAAGAAGCGGTACAGCATGCTCGCGCAGCTGGCGTTCCTTTAATCATTGCTGTGAACAAAATGGATAAAGAAGGTGCTGATCCAGATCGCGTTAAAAATGAGCTAGCTCAGCTAGACGTTATCCCAGAAGATTGGGGCGGCGATACACAGTACGTGCATATCTCAGCTAAAACTGGTTTAGGTATCGATGACCTACTAGAAGCAGTACTGATGCAATCTGAGCTATTAGAACTAAGTGCGCCTTCTGAAGGTATGGCAGCAGGTGTTGTTATTGAATCGCGTCTTGATAAAGGCCGTGGTCCAGTTGCTTCTATCTTAGTTCAATCAGGTACCCTTAACCAAGGCGATATCGTACTGTGTGGTCTTGAATACGGCCGTGTTCGTGCAATGAAAGACGAAAACGGTAAAGATATTAAATCGGCTGGCCCTTCTATTCCAGTTGAGATTTTAGGTCTATCAGGTATTCCTGCTGCAGGTGATGAAGCGACCGTTGTAAAAGATGAGCGTAAAGCGCGTGAAGTTGCTTTATACCGTCAAGGTAAATTCCGTGACGTTAAACTAGCTCGTCAGCAAAAAGCGAAACTTGAAAACATGTTCTCTAACATGGCTGAAGGCGATGTGTCTGAAGTTAACATTGTACTTAAAGCCGATGTTCAAGGTTCAATTGAAGCTATTTCAGACTCACTAACTAAGCTTTCTACTGATGAAGTTAAAGTGAAGATTGTTGGTTCGGGTGTAGGTGGTATCACCGAAACAGACGCAACACTTGCTGCGGCATCAAATGCAATCGTTGTTGGCTTTAACGTGCGTGCTGATGCATCTGCGCGTAAAGTCATTGACACTGAAAACTTAGACCTTCGTTACTACAGCGTAATCTACAGCCTAATTGAGGAAGTTAAGCAAGCCATGTCTGGTATGCTTGCGCCTGAGTTTAAACAAGAGATTATTGGTCTTGCTGAAGTGCGTGACGTATTTAAGTCTCCAAAAATTGGCGCAATTGCTGGTTGTATGGTTACCGAAGGTACAATTAAGCGCAGTGCACCAATTCGTGTACTACGTGACAACGTGGTTATTTACGAAGGTGAACTTGAGTCACTACGTCGCTTTAAAGATGACGTTCAAGAAGTACGTAACGGCATGGAATGTGGTATCGGTGTTAAGAACTACAATGACGTGCGCGTTGGTGACCAAATCGAAGTATTTGAGACAGTTGAAGTACAACGTACACTTTAATTGCTCGTAAGCTAAGATTGTAAATGGGGGCTTTGCCCCCATTTCTGTATCTATTATTTAATTAACTTATTATTTTAATTCAGTAAGTTATGATTTTAGGAAAACAATCATGAGAGAATTTTCTCGCACTGATCGTGTTGCTCAGCAAATTCAAAAAGAAGTTGCTGTTATTTTACAACGCGAAATTAAAGATCCGCGCTTAGGCATGGTGACAGTGTCTGCGGTAGAAGTATCGCGCGATTTATCTTACGCAAAAGTTTTTATTACGGTGTTTAATACCGAAGATGAGAACAAAGCAAAAGAAAGCGCAAAAATACTTAATGAAGCAACGGGCTATATTCGTTCGTTACTGGGTAAGCGTATTCGTGCGCGTATAATGCCTGAGCTTAAGTTTGTAGTAGATAACTCACTCATGGAAGGGATGCGTATCTCTAACTTAGTGGACTCGGTTATACGCGAAGATAACGCTAAACATGTTGATGATGAAACTGATAGCGAAGAAGGCACTAAAGACTAATGGCTAGACGTAGTAAAGGCCGTCCGATTGATGGTATTTTGTTGTTAAACAAACCGCAAGGCATTTCGTCGAACAAAGCCCTACAGCAAGCTAAAGGTATTTATTTTGCTCAAAAAGCAGGTCATACCGGTGCGCTAGATCCACTGGCCACTGGCATGCTGCCTATTTGCTTTGGTGAAGCGACTAAATTTACCCAGTTCTTGCTCGATACAGATAAAACCTATGTGGTAAGAGCAAAACTAGGGGAGCGAACAACTACCTCTGATTCAGATGGCGAAGTGGTGGAAACCCGCGATGTAAACGTCACCACGGAACAGTTAGCTGCAGAAATTGAAAAGTTTTTAGGCGAGTCAGATCAGTATCCATCAATGTACTCGGCACTTAAATATGAAGGTAAACCTTTATATAAATATGCCCGTGAAGGCATTGAAGTACCGCGAAAATGTCGAAAAATAAACGTGTTTAGTTTGTCGCTTGATGAGTTTGACGAGGTAAATAACGAAGTGCAAATGACTGCGCATGTATCTAAGGGTACATACATCCGTACCATTGTAGATGATTTAGGTGAAAACCTAGGCTGTGGCGCACATGTTATTATGTTGCATCGCTCGGCGGTCGGCCATTATCCTAAAGACAAAATGGTCTCGCTTGAGCACCTTGAAACTCTATTAGCGAAGGCTAAAGAAGAGGAGGTTGCCCCTTCTACATACCTTGATGAACTGCTATTGCCTATGGATAGCGCCTTGGTTGATTTACCTGTGGTTGAAATAAGTAAAGAGCAAGGCGTTGCGTTTAGCCACGGCCAAGCTGTTGTTTTAGGTGTCGATTTACCAGAGGGTGCTATAAAAGTGCTTGCAGACGGGATATTTATTGGCACCGGTGAGCGTAACCCTGACGGGCACTTAAAATCAAAGCGTGGCTTGTCTAATCAGCAGCCTGAGTAAACTTTCACTTGTAGTTATCCTCATAGTTGGTAGAATACGCCCGCTCAATCGTTTTGGCTGAATTAGTGATCGGCTAAAACACCTATTTAATTTAACTTTTGGAGTTATTATGTCACTAAGCAATCAAGAAAAAATCGATATCATTGCTAAATTTGCACGTGCTGAAGGCGACACTGGTTCACCTGAAGTACAAGTAGCTTTACTTACTTTTGATATCAACAAGCTTCAAGGTCACTTTGCTGACCACAAGCATGACTTCCACTCACGTCGTGGTCTGCTTCGTAAAGTAAGTACTCGCCGTAAACTGCTTGATTACCTTAAAGGTAAAGACATCTCGCGTTATACTGCGTTAATCCAAGAGCTTGGCCTACGTCGCTAAGAACTTGGTTACGAAAAAAGGAGCTTTATAGCTCCTTTTTTTGTGCCCCAAATTTAATTTGCTTATTCTTGGTTAAATTAAACACCTTTATATACAAACACAAAACAAAAAATGACAAAGGCAATGCGATTGTGTTTTATCTTTTGGTAGGCTCGCAATTTTACGTTGCTTTGGTATATACTATGCGCGTAGATAAATAGGTTATCTGCAGTCATTAAAAATTTTGCCAATTGTAGTACTTAATTGATTTCCAAATGAATACAATTATGTACTGTAATTGGCCCTTTTAATGACACTTACTTAATGAAATACAAAAACATTTAAGGAATATTTTAAGTGCAAGCAATTATTAAAGAATTTCAACTAGGTCAACACACAGTTACCCTAGAAACAGGTGCAATCGCACGTCAGGCAGACGGCGCGGTATTAGCAAGCATCGGCGACACGTCAGTATTAGTAACTGTTGTTGGTAAGCGCGAAGCTCAACCTGGCCAAGATTTTTTCCCACTAACAGTTAACTACCAAGAGCGTATGTACGCTGCAGGTCGTATTCCTGGCGGTTTCTTAAAGCGCGAAGGTCGCCCTAACGATGGTGAAACACTAATTGCACGTCTTATTGACCGCCCGATTCGTCCACTTTTCCCTAATGGCTTCGTAAACGAAGTACAAGTTATTGCAACAGTTGTGTCTGTTAACCCTGAAATCCAACCTGATATGGTTGCAATGATTGGTACTTCAGCTGCACTTGCTATCTCAGGTATCCCATTCAATGGTCCAATCGGTGCATCTCGTGTTGGTTACATCAACGGTGAGTACGTACTTAACCCGACGCTAAAAGAGCTAGAAGAGAGCCAACTTGATTTAGTTGTTGCAGGTACTGATAACGCAGTACTAATGGTTGAATCAGAAGCTGATGTACTAGCAGAAGACGTAATGCTTGGTGCGGTTGTATACGGCCACGAGCAATCACAAGCTATTATTAATGCAATTAACGAGTTTAAAGCAGAAGCCGGCAAGCCTACATGGGATTGGACTGCACCTGAGAAAAACGTATCGCTTGAAGAAAAAGTAGCTGAACTTGCTGCTGATAAAGTAGGCGAAGCGTACCGTATTACTGATAAAGTAGCGCGTAAAGAAGCATTAACTGCAGCCAAAGACGCTGTAATTGAAACACTTACAAGTGAACTTGCTGAAGATGAAACACTTGATAAGCAAGAAGTTGGTAAAGTATTTGGTTCTTTAGAGAAGAAAATTGTACGTGGTCGTATCACTGCAGGTGAAAAGCGTATTGATGGTCGTGAACCAGATATGATCCGTGCACTAGATGTTATGACGGGCGTATTACCTCGTACTCATGGTTCTGCAATCTTTACTCGTGGAGAAACACAAGCACTTGTTACAGCAACACTTGGTACAGAACGTGATTCACAGTTAATCGATGATTTGACGGGTACTCACAAAAACCACTTTATGCTTAACTACAATTTCCCTCCATTCTGTGTAGGTGAAACGGGTTTTGTAGGTTCTCCTAAGCGTCGTGAAATTGGTCACGGTAACCTTGCTAAGCGTGGTATTCAAGCTGTAATGCCTACACTGACTGAGTTCCCATACTCTATCCGTGTTGTATCTGAAATCACTGAATCTAACGGTTCATCTTCAATGGCATCTGTATGTGGTACATCACTAGCACTTATGAATGCAGGTGTTCCAATCAAAGCGTCTGTTGCGGGTATCGCGATGGGTCTAGTTAAAGAAGATGAGAAATTTGTTGTTCTTTCAGATATTTTAGGTGACGAAGATCACTTAGGTGACATGGACTTTAAAGTAGCAGGTACTACTACCGGTATTACTGCACTACAAATGGATATCAAGATTGAAGGTATCACAAAAGAAATCATGCAAATTGCGCTTAAACAAGCAAAAGCAGCACGTTTACACATTTTAGGTGTGATGGACGAAGCGATTTCTGCACCTTCTGAAGAATTATCAATGTTTGCTCCTCGTATCTACACTATGCAAATCCCTGCTAAGAAGATTGCTGAAGTTATTGGTAAAGGCGGTGCTACTATCCGTCAACTTACTGAAGAGACAGGCACAACAATTGAAATTGAAGACGACGGTACAATTAAGATTGCTGCAACAGACGGTCAAAGCGCACAAGATGCGATTACTCGTATTGAGCAATTAACGGCTGAACTAGAAGTAGGTACTATCTACACTGGTAAAGTTGTACGTATTGTTGACTTTGGTGCGTTTGTAAACATTCTTCCTGGTAAAGATGGCCTAGTGCATATTTCTCAAATCAGCACTGAGCGTGTTAACAACGTAACTGACCACTTAAGTGAAGGTCAAGAAGTTAAAGTTAAAGTACTAGAAGTAGACCGCCAAGGCCGTGTACGTCTAAGCATTAAAGAAGCAATGGAATCAGCAGCACCTGCAGCTGATGAGTCAAAAGACGCATAATTGCTAAACTTTAACCCGTTAATATACACGGGATAATAAAAAAGGGGCTGTTTAGCCCCTTTTTTTATGCTTTAATGAAACCTTATTAGACAAGGTCTGTCTTATTTTTATTGCGATATATCTTGGTATTAAGGATTTTAATGATACTCAAACATTTAGCTTTGGCATCTTTTGCTATTTTGTCTTTAAGCGCTTGCCAAACCACGACTGAATCAAAACCTACGCCGATTGTTAATGTGCCATTTACTGCGCCTTTAGCGTCTGATTTTAGAAGCGAAATTGCAATCGCACGCTATTCTGAACTATTAAATAGGGCCGATTTAAGTACCGAGCAGCAAGCTAAACTTTATTACGACCGCGGGGTATTATTTGACAGCTTAGGCATGACCACGTTATCGCGCATCGATTTTAATCGCGCAATTAAATTAAAGCCTGACTTAGCCGAAGTGTACAACTTTCTAGGTATTCAACATACTCTTATGCAGCAGTACGAGAAAGCGTATGAGTTTTTTGACTCAGCCCTTGAGCTTAATGAAGAACATGAATACGCTTATTTAAACCGAGGGATTGCACTTTATTATGGTGAAAGATCGAACTTGGCGCAAAGCGATTTTGATGAGTTTTTAGCGCGTTCTCCAAACGATCCTTACCGTGTATTATGGCTTTATCTTGCCCAATCGCAAGAAGACAAGGCCCAAGCGTTAAAATCACTCAAAACCAATGCTGCGGCACTTGATGAATCACAATGGGCCTATCAATTAATTTCGCTTTACACTGGCGAAATGAGTGAGCATACGTTTTTATCGGGTATTAGCGAAGGGGTTAAATCTGAGCAAGAATACGCACAGCGCCTGTGCGAGGCGTATTTTTATTTAGCAAAAATGCACCAAGCGGCAGGGCAGCAATTTTTAGCTGCGGATTATTTTAGATTAGCGTTAGCCACGAACGTGCATGAGTTTATTGAATATAAATATGCCCGTTTGGAGCTTGAGCTGATGGCTGGTGCTGACGCTAGCTAAGTATATTAAATTAGCAGCGCTGTTGCTCGGGTGTTTGATTTTATCAGGCTCTGGCAATCAGCGTGGCACCATTGATTTTTGGCACGTATTAAATTCAAAGGCCAATGTGTCACAAAGCTACTGGCATTTCTCTTCTTATTTCACCGCTCACCTTGAGCAGCTTCCTGATAGTATGTTAGTTAAATTAGCACGGCTCTCAATTCCGTTAGCGCAATATATATACTCACTTAGGCTGTTAGAAGGTGATCACCTTAATACAGCTAAAATATATTGGGGCAGTGCCGTTAGTGAATTACCTAATGAACATCGAGAAGTGCTCGCTCAACATCTACTAGCTCGCTCGCGCTGGGGTGACTTAGCGTTTCTTAACGATAACAATTTTTTACCTGAAGGGGCGACTAAAGAGTATCTCAAATTAGAGCTGGGCGTTAACCATAACAAAGTATCTAGCGCATTTGTGAGTGAACTTGGCTTTGCCTCTTTAGGTGACGACATTAAGCCTAAACCCCACTGCTTATTCAACGTGCTTACTATGAGCAACCATCGCTCGGGATTAAATAAATTAGATGAGCTGATTGCCATTTATAACCAAACGCCAGAGCCGCACAAAAATGTTTTTTGCTTTTCCAAACCTGTGTATGTAGCAGGCGCTGTGCAATGTGGGCTTAATGAAAACCAAGCCGCTCGATGTGAAATGCAAACCATTGCGCATACAAATTTAAGCTTTGACGATTTTGACTTTAAAATAATGATGCCAAGGCACGGTACTGCTAATGTTACTAACGATACAATGCATATTAATTCAACCGCCACCTACCCAGTGTTTTTGCACGAATTAATGCACTTTAATGGGTTTGAGGATGAATATGTTCTGCCACAGGCGAAACAGGCTTGGTTATGCACTCAACGTGGTTATGTTGCACCCAATTTGTATATTTCTGATGACGGACACAGACCAAAAGGCTGGCATAAGGCAAAAAGTTGCCAAAAAGGAGGGGTGGCTTATAAGCCGAGTGAAAATTGGTCTATTATGGAATATCAGCAATTAGGGCTTTCTGACCAATATAGAGCGCTTTGGTTAAATCACTTAGATATAGTTAAAGCAGATTTAAAACGTGCTCCTAGAGGCGCTACGTCGATAAATATAGGGGTTAAAAGCGAGCAAATAAAATAATTAATTAGCCCTTAAATCATGCATAAAAAACAACCATACAGATCCGCTTTTCGTAGACAAAAACTATGTTTTTCAGTATAACTATCAGTATTAATGTCGTTTAAAAACAGGTAGTAAAAGCATCTTCAAGTCTCCAAAAAAGGGATGCCCTGATAAACTTATGATAATAAAAGGCCCTATATTATGACTTTGCTCTGGATACCCTTGTTATCCTTAATTGGCAGTGTTATTTCTGCATGCACAGGTAAACTAACGCGAAACCAAAGCGCGGGTTTAACAGCCCTTGCTCCTTTGGCTGCGTTGGGAATTACGCTTTACCATGCACCTGCGGTTTTAGCGGGCGAAACAATTCGATATTCATTGTCATGGATCCCCACACTTGGACTCGATCTATCACTGCGTTTAGACGGTCTTAGTTTATTGTTTATGTTCATGATTTTGGGCATAGGCCTACTCGTTATTTTATACACCCGCTATTACTTAAGCGCCAACGATTCGATGCCTAAGCTCTACAGCTACTTAATGCTATTTATGACAGCCATGCTGGGTATTGTTATGTCGAATAACGTTATTCAACTGTGGTTATTCTGGGAGTTGACAAGCATCAGCTCATTTTTACTCATTAGTTTTTGGTGGCATAAATCTGAAGCGCGCAAAGGTGCGCGTATGGCGCTGGCTGTTACTGGGGCTGGCGGGTTAGCGTTACTTGCTGGGTTGGTTTTGCTCGGTGATATTGTTGGCAGCTATAACCTTGATACTATTTTAGCGAGTAAGGCTATTATCCAGTCTCACGACTTATATGAAGTTGCGTTAGTGCTAGTTTTATTAGGCGCATTTACAAAATCGGCACAATTTCCATTTCATTTTTGGTTACCTCATGCAATGGCTGCTCCAACACCTGTTAGTGCTTATTTACACTCAGCCACCATGGTTAAAGCGGGTATCTTTTTGCTCGCGCGCTTTTACCCTGCGTTATCGGGCACAGATACGTGGTTTATTTTAGTCGGGTTAACGGGCTTAACAACGTTACTGATCGGTGCCTATATCGCACTATTTAAGCATGATTTAAAAGGCTTGCTGGCCTATTCTACAATCAGCCATTTAGGCTTAATTACCTTACTGTTAGGGCTAGATACAGAGCTTGCGACTGTGGCTGCCATATTCCACATTATTAACCATGCTACATTTAAAGCGTCTTTATTTATGGCGACGGGTATTCTAGATCACGAAACAGGTACGCGTGATATGCGTAAGCTCAATGGTATGTGGCGATTTTTACCGTACACTGCAACCCTGGCTATGGTCGCGGCAGCTTCAATGGCAGGTGTACCTTTGCTTAATGGCTTTTTATCAAAAGAAATGTTTTTTGCCGAGACCTTACATCAACAGGTGCTTGGCTCGATGTCTTGGCTAATTCCTGTGCTGGCAACAATAGCGGGTGCCTTTTCTGTGGCTTATTCAGCACGCTTTATACACGATGTATTTTTTAACGGTGACCCGATTGATTTACCAAAAACTCCACATGAGCCGCCGCGCTATATGCGTGTGCCAATAGAAATCTTAGTTGTCATTTGTTTGCTCGTAGGTATTTTTCCGCACTTTATTGTGGGCGGTATTTTGTCAGCGGCCTCATCATCGGTGCTCGGTAAGGCTATGCCAGAGTATGTGGTAGCTTTATGGCATGGATTTAATTTACCCTTGCTCATGAGTGCTATGGCGGTAGCTGGCGGATTATTTATCTATATTAACCGCAAATACCTATTTCAATTTCAAGCATCGTTACCGCCTTTTAACGCTAAAAAAACGTTTGAACGCGCGGTGCTATCGGCTGTCTCTTGGTGTCAGTCAAGAATTAATAATATCGAAAACGGCTCATTGCAGCGTTATTTAGTGATTATGCTGGGCGTTGTGCTGCTGTGTGCAGGCTGGCCTTTATTTGAAATGCAAGCATTAGCGGGCACCATGACTAGCACGCCTGTTGATGTTCATAACGCAATTGGCGCTGGCTTATTAATTATTGGTGCATTAGCCACTGTAATTTGGCATCGTTCTCGCGTGGTTGCGTTACTAATGATTTCAATTGTAGGGCTTATGGTGTCAGTGGCGTTCACACGTTTTTCTGCGCCTGACTTAGCCCTTACGCAGTTAACAGTAGAAGTGGCTACCGTTATTTTGTTAATGCTCGCGCTCTTTTTCTTACCTCAGCATACGCCCAAAGAGTCTAGCTCGTTACGCGTGCTAAGAGACTTAGGTATAGCCTCAACGCTGGGTATTGTAGTGGCAAGTATTTGTTATGCGCTACTTACTCGCCCACTTGAGTCAATATCAGACTTCTTTATTGCCAATGCTAAAACAGGCGGTGGCGGCACCAATGTTGTTAACGTTATTTTGGTCGATTTTAGGGGCTTTGATACGCTAGGCGAGATAACCGTGTTAGGGATTGCGGCGTTAGGTATATTCAAAGTACTGTCACGTATTCCATTATTTATGCCTGCGAGCGATGGCGAAGGGCGTCCATGGGCCAGAGAGCGTCACCCGATCTTACTTGCCAGTATTTCACATAGCCTATTGCCACTAGCTCTATTAGTGTCGGCTTATATTTTCTTGCGTGGTCATAATTTACCAGGTGGTGGCTTTATTGCAGGGTTAGTAACATCTATCGCCTTTATATTACAGTATATGGCGCACGGCTCAGCCTGGATAAGCGAGCGCTTTGTCGTTAATTATCGCAAAATTATTGCGTCAGGCATCGGTATTGCCTTGTTTACAGGTTTAGGTAGCTGGTTCTTTGATAGACCATTTTTAACAACGTGGTTTGATTATTTTGATATTCCATATATCGGCAAAACAGAGCTAGCCAGTGCAATTGTGTTTGATTTAGGCGTTTATTTAACCGTGGTTGGCGCCACGTTAATGATATTAGCAAGCCTTGGCAACATGACAGCAGATACCCAGAAAAAAGAGGTAAATATTTAATGGAGCTATTGTACGCATCTTGCGTTGGTGTATTAGTTAGTTGCGGTGTGTTTTTACTGCTAAGAGCCCGTACGTTTCCGGTAGTGCTTGGGCTTACTATGATTTCCTATGCCGTTAACTTATTTTTGTTTTCTGCAGGTCGTTTAACAATTAATAAAGCCGTTGTACTTGGGACTGGTACTGAATATGCAGACCCTTTGCCTCAAGCCTTGGTGCTTACGGCGATTGTGATTGGCTTTGCAATGACTGCGTTTGTGGTTATTTTAGCAATACGTGGTAGAGCCGATCTAGGGAGCGATCACGTCGATGGCCAAATAACCAGTAGCGCAGCTGATAGCAAGGAGCAAAAATGATTCAGCATTTTACTTCTTTGCCTATTTTGTTACCCATGCTTGCGGCGGTAATATTACTTTTGCCACCGTGCGGTAAAAGTTTACGTATTCGCCGTATTGCTTCATCAATTTTAGCGATTGTTACTTTTGTTATCAGCGCTGTGTTGTTAGTCCACATTTATAACAGTGGTATCAGTGTATATGCTATTGGTAATTGGTCGGCTCCTTTTGGCATTGTGCTTGTAGCCGATATGCTATCTACGTTATTGGTTGCCCTTACATCCTTTTTAGGAATGGGGGTGATTTTATATGGCTGTGCGGGCGATGATGCAAAAGGAAACTTTTTTCACCCTTTAGTTCACTTTTTAATATTAGGTGTTAACGGCGCGTTTTTAACGGGTGATTTGTTTAATGTGTTTGTATTTTTTGAAGTGCTATTAATTGCTTCATACTCATTACTTATGCATGCAGGAGATAAGCAAAATACCCGGGCAGCACTTCAGTATGTAATATTAAACTTGGTTGGCTCAAGTGTATTTTTGATTGGTTTAGGCATCTTATATGGTGTACTTGGCACATTAAATATTGCTGATATGACGCAAAAAGTTGCGTTATTAACCGGTGATGACGTTTATTTAGCTAAAGCTGGTGGCTTATTACTATTGGTCGTATTTGCTTTAAAAGCTGCACTCCTTCCTTTGCATTTATGGCTGCCAAATACCTATGCTAGTGCAAAACCTGTGGTTGCTGCTTTGTTTGCAATTATGACCAAGGTCGGCGTATACGCTATGTTGCGTGTATACACAGTTATTTTTGGAGAGCAAGCCGGTGAGCTTGAGCATATGGCGCAATCGTGGTTATGGGGCTTAGCCATTGCTACTATAGTGGTTGGTGCAATTGGCGTAATGGCTGCGCAAGATTTACGTAAATTGACCGCAAATCTCGTTGTTGTTTCTGTTGGCACACTCGTGGCCTTAATCGCACTACAAAATGTAACCGCAACAGCCGCACTATTATATTATTTGGTGCACTCAACATTAGTTAGCGCAGCACTGTTTTTGTTAGCAGATCTTATTGCCACACAAAGAGGTAAAGTAGGGGATAGACTTGTACCAGGGCGTGCTGTGAGCCAGCCATACTTGTTAGGTGCATGTTTTGTGATTGCCGTTTTAACTGTGGTAGGCATGCCTCCGTTATCTGGGTTTGTAGGTAAAGTTTGGATCCTCAAAACAACCTTAAATAGCGAGCAAGCCTTACTCTTTTGGCCTGTGTACTTAATTGCTAGCTTTGTATTATTAGTAGCACTTTCTCGTGCTGGTACAAGTATGTTTTGGGAAAGAAAAGGCACTAAGACAGAGAGTAGCGATGGCACAAATGCTCATCCGCTACAGGTAGCAATAATTGTAGGGCTTCTTGCATGTTCACCTTTGTTAGTTGTTTTCGGCGGTTCAATAAGCGAATACATGGTCAGTGCTGCTACGCAGTTGCACGACATTAGTGGTGGCATTAACGCAGTCATGAAAGGAGACAAGTAATGAGATTACAAGCCCGGTATCGTTGGTTGCCAACGCCGTTTCGTAGTTTGTTCTTGTTTTTAATTTGGTTATTATTAAATAATAGTGTATCGCCAGGTCATCTCGTATTAGCTACATTTTTTGCGATATTTATACCGCTATTGAGCTTTTCATTACGCGATCCGCAACCATTAATACTCAAACCTGGTTTGGCACTTAAGCAATTGATTATTGTCCTTTACGATATAGTGGTAGCTAACTTGCAAGTTGCTTTGTTAATACTCGGCCCAGCTAAAAAACTACGTCCTGCTTTTGTAAAAGTACCGATAGATTTGAAGCATGATATGCCTATTACTATTCTTGCCAGTTGTGTTTCACTCACACCAGGTACAGTAAGCGCCGAGGTATACCCAATACCTGAGTCGCTTAGCGAAGGTGAGGTACCAAAGCAACGTTACCTACTTATACACGTGCTTGATTTAAAAGATGAAGAGGCACTTATCAAACAAATTAAACAACGCTATGAAGCTCCCCTAAAGGAGATTTTTCAATGTTAGATACAGTATTACTTATTGTTTTTTCAATGATCGGCTTATCGTTATTACTTAATTTATGGCGGCTTATTATAGGCCCTTCGGTGCCTGACCGTATCTTGGCACTGGATACTATGTATATAAACGTAATCGCGCTAATTATTTTATACAGCATTAGTATGGGTACAGGTTTGTATTTTGAAGCTGCTTTGCTTATAGCTATGCTTGGATTTATTAGTACTGTTGCTGTGTGCAAATATTTACTACGCGGTGACATAATTGAATAGGACATTAAAATGATAAGCGAATGGGTTGTATCAATATTACTACTTTTTGGTGGACTATTTATTTTAATAGGATCGCTGGGTTTAATAAAATTGCCCGATTTTTACATGCGCTTACATGGCCCAACTAAAGCAACAACACTAGGCATGGCCAGTATATTAATCGCAGCTATGGTGTTCTTTGCAAGCTCGGCGCACACATTAAGCGTAAAAGAGATTTTAATTACCGTGTTTTTGTTAATTACTGCCCCTATTAGTGGGTATATGTTAATAAAGTCAGCAATTCACCATAAACTCAAAGCCAAAGAAGGCACAAAAGGGCTTGATAACGTAGAAGACGATTAGCCCAGAGCACTGATAAAAAGGCCAGATAAGCATGTTTTATTTGGCCTTTTTAGTATGGGTTTACGCATTCACAAACTATTTTATATTAATGCGCATAATTAAGTGCTCTATTTTGAGGGTGGATAAACGTGTTGACAGCAAGGCAAAAAATTAGCTATCAAGTTGTTCTCAGCAATTGCTCTACCTTTGCATCCATGCAGTCGTGAATGAGAATTTTTAACGTAAGTAGCGACACGACTAGCCCACCAAAATGAGTAAGTATTATTGCGCATTGGTATTAATCATGTGAGTATGCCTCTTACTTTTAATGTTTAAGGATATAATAATGGTTAAAACACTATTACTTTCGTTACTTTTGCTTTCTGGCAGCGTATTGGCTGACCAGGCAACTAAGCAGCAAAAAATAGATGAGCTAATTACCGTAATGAACATGGATGCTATGGTTGACTCTATGTACGGGCAGGTTGAGGGCATGATGAAAAATATGTCTGCACAAATGGGAGTTAAGCCCTCTGAGCAAGCTATTTTTGATAAATACTATGCAGATATGACTAACGTACTTAAAACCGAAATGAGCTGGAAAAAGATGCAGCCAATGATGGTGAATGTCTATGACAAACATTTTAGCGAGCAAGAAATTGCCGATATGCTGGCGTTTTATAAAACTGAAACAGGGCAAAAAATTCTCAAAAAAATGCCTGTAGTTATGCAAGAGTCTATGCAAATGTCGCAAAGCTTAGTGCAAGATGCAATGCCAAAAATTCAAGATATAGCAGGCAAGCTAAGTGAAGAGCTAAAAGCCTCTCGCCAACAAGAAAATTAGGGCGTGTTGATCTTTGCGGATTGAAATTTGTTCAATCTAGGGGCGATCAAATCGCGGCGCGAGGTTTGTAACCTAGTGGGCTCGATAACTGCTACTGCGTTATTCTAATGACTTACATCCATGTAAGAATAAGTAAAAACCGAGCAAAGCTTCCGCGTCCTGCTCACGCCCCTTACCTACATCCATGTAGGCAACAAAGAATTTATCGCCCCTAGGCAGAACCCAAAGGGCAGCGCATGTTTGGCATTTATGCTGCGTTATCGCCTATTTATGGGGAATAACCACACTTCATAGGCTCTGCCTTGCCTAAAAACCAAACACACTGCTGCAAATTCAAACGCCAAAGGTCAACACGCCCTAATCTTTCTGCCTCTTTTTAAGCGCGCTCATTAGTGCGCTTTTATTTTATCAGCTCCAGTAAATTTAAATTATGCTTTAATACTTCCCTCTATTGACCTGCGTGTTACACATAGGTTTACAATTAAGCTCTAAATGCCATGGGAGCTAAAACATGTATGTTAAGCAATTAGCTAAGTTAACGGGTGTAACGGCTGATACGGTACGCCACTACACACGAATAGGCCTTTTATCACCTACTCGCAGCCAGGCAAACGGGTATCAATGCTTTAGCAAAGCAGACCAACAACGCTTGCAGTTTATTATAAGCGCGCGCAAGCTTGGCTTTTCACTTAAAGATATTCAACAACTTATTAGCAGATCAGAGCAAGGCCATTGTCCATGTCCACTTACGCGACAAATTATTGCAAAGCGTTTAGAGGAAACTGAGGCCTTGTTTCAAGAAACGCTTAAATTACGCGCGCGTATGCAAGCGGCGTTAAAGCAATGGGAGGCAGCACAGGGTGGCGCTGTTCCCAGTGATGTGTGTAGTTTAATAGAGACCTTTATCGATCCACTTGTTGAGCCAAACAAAGGCGGAGATGTGTAATGAGTAGCAGCAAAACAACAGAGCAAAACTTTATTATTGAAGGCGCTAATTGCGGTAGTTGTGTAGCAAAAATAGAAAAGGCACTGAACAACGTTCAAGGTACAAACACGGTAGAGATGAACTTTGCAGAGCGTACAGTGCGTGTAGAGGGTAGTGCGCAGCAAAGTACCATAATTAATGCTGTTGAGAATATAGGCTATGGTGCAAAGCCTATGGATCATAAATCTGATCAAGATGCGCTTGACGAAAAAGCAAAATCAGACGAGGCACATTATAAAAAGCTAATGCGTAATATGATGCTTGCTTTAGGCGTTGGTGTGCCACTTATGATTTATGGGCTTATTTTTGATATGAGTGTCACAACTACAACCCAGCGAATTGCATGGGGTGTGGTGGGTATTGTCACGCTTATGGTTATGGCAATAGCGGGTAGGCAATTTTATAAAGGTGCCTGGCAATCATTTAAAAATCATAGCGCTAATATGGATACACTTATAGCGTTAGGCACGGGCACTGCGTGGTTATATTCAATGTGTGTTGTACTTGCGCCCAGTTTACTGCCTGAAGTTGCAAGGCACGTTTATTTTGAAGCCTCTTCAATGATAATCGGATTAATAAGTTTAGGCCTTGCTTTTGAAGTGAAAGCACGAGGGCGAACCTCACAGGCGATTAAGCGTTTAATTGGCTTACAAGCAAAAACAGGCCGTGTAATACGCGACGGCAAAGAGCAAGATATAGACATTATTGATGTGCAAAAGGGCGACCATGTACGGGTACGCCCAGGCGAAAAAATCCCGGTAGATGGTGATGTCCTCGAAGGTAGCAGCAGATTAGATGAATCTATGCTCACGGGTGAGCCTATGCCTGTGAGTAAACAAACCGGCGACAAAGTAGTTGCTGGTAGCATTAATAAAAGCGGCACATTATTATTTAAAGCCACACATATAGGCCAAGAAACAACCCTTGCCAATATTATTAATATGGTAAAACGCGCGCAAAACTCTAAGCCATCAATAGGGCGATTAGCCGATGTTATATCAGGCATATTTGTGCCCACAGTAATGATAATTGCGATACTAGCAGCCCTTGCATGGCTAAATTTTGGCCCTGCGCCCTCTATTGCTTATGCGGTGGTAGCGTTAACCACCGTGCTGATTATTGCATGCCCGTGTGCACTGGGTTTAGCAACGCCTATGTCGGTAATGGTGGGAATAGGTAAAGCCGCCGAGTTTGGCATATTAATTCGCAATGGCGAGTCACTGCAAACTACCTCCAAAATTACTACCATGATTTTTGATAAAACCGGCACCATCACCCAAGGTGCACCCCAAGTAACAGATGTTGTAACGTTTAATAACGCAGATGAAAATAACGTAATGCAATTAGTTGCAAGCCTCGAAAGTAGCTCTGAGCACCCTCTGGCAGAGGCTATTATGCAGCACGCTAAAAAACAAAACCTAACCTTGAGTAAAGTTACCGACTTTGACGCCATTACCGGTAAAGGTGTAAGTGGAACAGTGAATGAGCAAACACTGTTATTTGGCAATAAAGCGCTTATGGATAAATACGAGATTGCTGTTGATGAGGCCACAGAGCAAGCAGACACCTTTGCAAAAGAAGCTAAAACGCCGATGTACTTTGCCTGTGATAACCAGCTAATGGGTTTAATTGCGGTTGCGGATCCAATTAAAGAGGATTCAGCCGATGCAATTAAGCGCCTGCAAAATAAAGGTATTCATTTAGTAATGCTCACCGGCGATAACAAAGCGACTGCACGCGCGGTGGCTAAAAAAGTCGGTATTGATGATTTTATCGCAGAGGTGTTGCCAGAGGACAAGGTAAACGAAGTGACTAAACGCCAGCAGGAAGGCGAAATTGTAGGTATGACGGGTGATGGGATCAATGATGCCCCCGCGCTTGCTAAGGCAGATGTCGGCTTTGCGATTGGCACAGGTACCGATGTAGCCATCGAAAGCGCCGATATTACCTTAATGCGTGGCTCACTGCACGGCCTTGCCGATGCTATTGCCATTAGCAGCGCAACAATTAAAAACATTAAACAAAACTTGTTTGGTGCCTTTATTTATAACGTTGCGGGCATTCCTATTGCTGCCGGTGTGTTGTATCCCTTTATTGGTGTGCTACTAAATCCTGTAGTGGCGGGCGCAGCTATGGCGCTTTCGTCACTAACAGTCGTCACCAATGCCAATCGCTTACGTTTTTATAAACCCAACAAGCACTAAGGAGTTAATTATGTTGATGATAAATTTACTGGGTGCAGTATTAATAGGGACGATTGTATATTGGTTTTGGCTTTATAAGCCCAAACAAATCCATAGTAATGATAATACGCAAACCATAGTGGTAGATAACGGTGTTTATCAACCAAGCCATATAAAGGTAGCGGCCAATAAAAAAGTCACACTGACATTTGATAGAAAAGACAGCGCACCGTGCGCCGAAACAGTGATATTCCCGCAGCTCGATATAAGTAAAAGCCTTGCAATGGGAAGTAATAAAATCACTTTGCCTGCGCTTAAAACAGGTGAATACAATTTTCATTGCCAAATGCAAATGTACACAGGTAAGTTAACTGCTGAGTAACCAGTACGCTGGTGAGGTAATATTATTACGACCTAACTTTATGTTGAGCTAAACAGTGGGTTAGGCCGTATTATTAAAAAAACGATTATTTAAAGTTATGAATAAATTAAACCCTAAAAAACTACTCAATAGTAAATGGACCGCCACACCTGCAATTAATAAAGAGAAACACTTTATCATTGTCGAAGTTGAATACGATGAAGAGGGTAATGTAATTGAATGCATTACCGAGTCGGTATTTTCTAAAAACCAATACCCAATTATTTGGCGCGATTTAAAAGACACACAAAAATGGCAACAAGGCTGGAAGTAGTCTCTATCGACTTAACTTTTTATTTTTTGTATAACTAGGGCCACTGAGATAAGGCATTATCGGTGGCCTTAACATATATAAAGGCGCACAGCTCAAAACTTCCTTAGTGTTAAATAGCGAACACAGTTTTAAATCCCTCCTTTAAAGCGCCACACCTTAAAGTTGATTCGCCATTTGGCAACAAAATCCTATTTTTATAATTAGTTATTAAAATTAATTTTAAATATTTTTAAAACTATTTAAAATCTTATTTTTTTCAGTGTGTTAGGCTTTTAAAGTTTGCCCCTGTAACCTCATTTATTTTTCTGTTCAGGTTCAGTTTATTTTCAAAACCATCAAATTTGTACTTTTAGATAGCTGCTCGCCTAAATGTGTCTTTTTAATTATTTATAAGTAACTGATTTTCTGTACATATTTAAATTGGTGTAACGCGCTGTTGCTAAAGAGCAACAAAATTAATTGGCCAAAAGGGCATAATTATTAATTTTAACGTGTAAGTGTCTGATTTGAATTATTTAATTTAAGTTGGCATTGAAGTTGTAATACTAGATTGTATTAAGCAAAACGTGATCAACGCCATATGGCTAAATCACCAAACCCTATGAAGGACTTCATTATGAAAAAGGCACAATCAACATTGGTATTAATGGCTTTAGCCTCTTCATCAGCGGCTTTTGCGGTAACAGATTTTGACACACTCGATAAAGATGGCAGTGGCACACTAAGCCCGTTAGAAGCATCTGCAGATGCTGAACTAATGAGTCAGTTTACAAAACTGGATACTGACAAAAACGGGGAGCTATCTAAGAGTGAGTTCGACAAAGCATAATTGAGTGCTTTGAGCAGTTAACGCCCTAAAACGTGTTAATTCTGAGTTGCCAAAGACAACCTAAGTAGGCAAGGGAGCTTACCATAAAGAATAACAAGGACAGTGTTATACACAGGGCGCCCTATAAATGACGTAGAGTGAAGGAGTATTTTATGAAAACGTTAAACTCAATATTGGCGGTTATGGCATTTGCAACATCCAGCGCTGCTTTTGCCGGTACCGACTTTGACACTTTAGATGTTGATGGCAATGGCGTAATTAGCCAAGCAGAAGCATCGGTCGATGCCGATTTAATGAAACAATTTACGCAGTTGGATACCGATGGCAACAACGAGCTCTCGAAGGCTGAGTTTTCCCAAGCGTAAACAATTAATGCTCTGTGGTTTTGCTAAATTCTGAGTTGCCCAAGACAACCTAAATAGGCAAGGGAGCCTATTAAAAAGAATAACAAGGATGTGATGAGCAATCACCACAGAGCAAATTTATACCCGCTAGGTTATTAATTAGCTGCATTACGATGAAGGATTACATTATGAAAAAGCTAAAAACACTAGTAGTCGCTGCCACTGTGGTTTCATCTTCAATGGTATTAGCAAATGCTGAGCTCGAGCCATCTAAAAATAATAGTGATGAGGTTAATCAACCTAGTGATTTACAAGTCGCTAAGCATTATTTACCAGTGAGTTCACAAAACGGCCTAACTGAAAACGATTTTTTTGAATATAAATAACCAATTTCCCCCTTATGGATCTCAGAAAAGGATTTCTCATCTCTTATTAACGACAAGCCCGTACAAGAGCTTAAGAAGTTTATCAAATCATACTCACAAAGCAGCTAAGTTATTTCCTCTTAGCTGCTTTTTTATGTGTGGGCAGGCGCAACCTTTTTTTCACCAAATAGGTGCAAACTTGATAGGGGTAAATATGTAAGTATATGAATGAAAGTGCTTTTTATATTTGGTTTTAAACTTGCTTAATTAGGGCGTGTTGACCTTTGGCGTTTGAATTTGCAGCAGTATGTTTGGTTTTTAGGCGAGGCAGAGCCTATGAAGTGTGGTTACTCCCCATAAATAGGCGATAACGCAGCATAAATGCCAAACATGCGCTGCCCTTTGGGTTCTGCCTAGGGGCGATAAACTCTTTGTTGCTCGGTTTTTACTTAGCCCACTAGGTTACAAACCTCGCGCCGCGATTTGATCGCCCCTAGATTGAACAAATTTCAATACGCAAAGATTAACACGCCCTAGTTTAATTAAAAAGCGAGTGAGTACAAGCCATGGCGCGAATGAGTTATATAAGTAGCGTTGAGCGCTACCATGAGTATGAGCAAGTAATACATAGCTTGCTTGACTCTATTTTAATGAGTATTGAAGATGGGCTTGCTAAAAATCGAGATACGCGTTTTTTAGTAAAGCAATACCCTTTTTTAGAGTTGCAATATTGTTTAAACGAATCTGGGCTTCAGCAAGGTAATAATGTATGTTTTAAGCATGCTTATAAAAAATTAGCTGGGCAAGGCAATCAGCAAGACTTAAGTGATCGCCCTTACTTTTTACAATCTCAACAAACCAATTCGGTGTGCTTTACCGAACCTTACATCTCAATTGCGACTAATCATTTATGTATTTCGGCTATTAAAGAGCTAAAAAAACCAATTAATCAGCAGCACTACTTAGTATTAGACGTATGTTTAACCCAGCTAATTGAGTTTGTAATGGGAGATTGCGCACGTGCTGGTATTTCGCCTTATTTTAAAGCGGGTTATGGGGTGATTGTGGCGTGTTTATTTACTTTGGTACTGTTTTTACTGAGCATCGTATTTAACGATATATATGCCTTATTAACCCACTTTGATAAAGCCTCTGATCCCCTCGAGCCTTTTAGCATTATTATATATATTACTTTAGCGTTGGCGGTTTTTGATTTAGGAAAGACCATTCTCGAAGAAGAGATTTTAATGCATAAGGATATATTTAGGCACTCTTCTACGCGGCGCACCATTACCCGGTTTATATCTACTGTGCTCATTGCAATATCCATTGAGGCGCTATTAACTATGTTTAAGGCTGCGCTTGGGCAAGCAGAATACTTATTTCCTGCCATTGCGATGATGCTTGCCGTGGTAGGGCTGTTAATAGCCTTGGCCATTTATGTGTATTTAGGCGCTAAAGCTGAAACCTTACTAATGCGGGCACGTGCAAAGTTAAAACCCGCCAAGTAGGAGGGTTTTATGTTTAGGTATTATTGCTTATCGAGTGCGCGCTTTGCTTTAAAGTCTGAGTCACTCGTCCATGTAGGCCAGTCACCGTTATTAGCAAGTTGCGACGCTATATCAACAATAAGCTCTATGTCTTGCTTTACGCCACCTAATGACCACTGCGGGGAGTAATCGTCGGCTTCTTTATGGTATTTATGCGCAATGTAATCTGGGTCGGTATCGCCAAGGCTCATAAATAATAAACTAGGTACACCTTGCTTAGCTAAAGAAAAATGATCTGATCTAAAAAACAAGCCGTTTTGCGGGCGAGGGTCCATTTTAACAACGCGACTTTGCGCTTTAGCGGCGTTTGCTAAATAGTTTTCGAGGGTGGATAAATCGTTACCGTATTGCAAAATGTAATCAGTGCCATCAAGCACGTTCATTCCGTCAATATTTAATAAGGCGACCATTTGTTTCGTGGGCACAACACCACCAGTTGCAAACTCTTGTGAGCCAATGAGGCCAGTCTCCTCTGCGGTAAAATTAGCAAACAAAATAGAGCGCTTAAACGGTGTTTGTTTATGGATTTGATTCATAATGCGGGCAATCTCTAGGGTTGCTGCTGTGCCAGAGGCATTATCCACTGCGCCATTATAAATTTTAGGGCCGCTGTCGGTTTGTTTGGTACCAAAATGATCCCAATGTGCGCCTATTATCACATACTCATTAGGGGCTTCGCTTCCTGTAATTTGCGCAACCACGTTATGTGATTTAGCATGCGATACTTCGTTTTTAAATGAAAGGTTGGCTGTTAAATTAAGCGCTGTGGCCTTAAAGTCATCATTTAAAGCCTGTTGTTTTAAATTTTGATAGTTAAGCTGTGCGGCATTAAAAATTTGCTCAGTAGTATCAAGTGTTAGCCAACCCATAACGGGTAGCTTAGAGGCGTTTAGGTTATTGTCCATTAGGGTGTATTTAGTCCCTGTGTTTGAACTTTCAACCACGCCCCAAGGGTAAGCCGCAGGGGCTGTTTCGTGGACAATAAATACCGCTTTGGCACCTTGGCGCGCGGCTTCCTCGTATTTGTAAGTCCAACGCCCGTAGTAGGTCATAGCGTTACCGGTAAATAACGCATCATTTTGTGTAGCAAAGCCAGGGTCGTTTACTAATACAATAACGGTTTTACCTTCAACATTAATGTTTTCGTAATCATTCCAGTTGTATTCGGGGGCATTAATACCGTAACCCGCAAATACAATGTCAGAGTCTCTCAAATCAATGAGTGGCTGTAATTGCTCTGTGCGGGCGGTAAAATCGTTACCCGCTTTAAACTTTAAGCCGCCTACCTGTAATTGCATGTTTTGATTAGCCGTGACCATGGCCATTTTTACTGGCTGTAAATACTTGCCATTATACGCCCCAGTTAAACCCAATGCTTCGTATTGCCCGCTCAAGTAACCCACTGTTTTTACTTCACCATGGGTAAGTGGACCACGACCTTGAAACTCATCAGAGGCAAGTGTTTTTATATGCTGCTTAACGTTATTTAGGCTAACGCCAGGCGTATTTTCTAAAGAATGCTCGCTTGCAGGCTCAGAGCAACCAAAGAGAGCAACCAGCAGGCTTAAGCTAGCGCCTTTTAAAAGAGATGATGCCATAGTTTTTTAAATAGTTTTTAAAAGAGGCTTTTAATATAAAGGATGCATTAATTTGAGTCGAATATTTATCATCTTACTAGGGCACGCCCTAGTTCTATTTTTGGAAAATTGAAAATAGCCGGTGTGGGGTGTATAAATAATCAACAACAATAAAAGGAGCACACACAATGAATCAAACTAAAAAAAGCGGATTCTTATTTATAGGCAGCGGCGTTGCATTTTTTGTAGCAGCTTTATTTTCTCAGCAAGCCATGTTTTTTACCCTCGCAGCAGCCTTTGTTGTATTAGGGACACTCACTATAAAAAAAGCGGCTTAATAGCCGCTTTACTTATTTAGTAGCTTGTAACCACCACTGGGTATTTATGGGGTTATCGCTTACGTTAAATATTTGCCCAAACTGTGGCGTACTTAATGCTATGTTTTTAGCAAAGCTTGCCGCAGTTACGCGCTCAAGTGGGTCAATCCAGCTATGAAATGCTAAATCAAATGTACCGTTATGAATTGGCACCATAATTTTACCTTTTAAATCTAAGTGCGCTTGTACCGACTGCTCGGGTGTCACGTGAATATCGGCCCAGTCTTTGTCGTAGGCTCCGGTTTCAATCAGTGTTAAATCAAAAGGACCATACTTATTACCAATTTCTTTGAAGCCTGCAAAGTAACCCGAGTCACCACTAAAATAAACACGCTGCTGCGCGGTTTTAATTACCCATGAACCCCAAAGTGTGTTGTTTGCATCACTTATTCCGCGTCCCGAAAAGTGTTGGGTAGGGGTAAAGGCGACTAATGCATGCTCGGTTTGTAGCTCTTGCCACCAGTTAAATGTGCTAATTTTACTTTCATTCACTCCCCACTCAATTAAATCACTATCAACACCAAGGGGCACATAAAACTCTTTAGTTTTTGCAGCCAGCTTTTTAATAGCTGATTTATCAAGGTGATCATAGTGGTTGTGCGAAATAAGTACTTTATCAATAGGCGGGAGCTCGCTAATACTGATAGGCAATTTAGACAAGCGTTTTGGTCCTAAAAAAGAAAAAGGTGATGCACGCTCACTAAATACCGGGTCGAGTAACCAGTATTCGCCATGCACTTTTAATAGCACGCTGGAGTGACCAAGTTTAACGACATGCACGGTATTATTTGCAAGGGCATTAAGCATTTTTGCTGTAACACTTTTAATTGCAATGGGCTCTTTAGGTGTAACATTGGTGCGCTTTTCTGTTATGTAGCGCCCTAAAATTCCAAGCGTTTTCTTAAAGTTATTGGGCTCAACCTGTTGATGGTTATGAAATTTACCATTTTCGTAGTTATCTACATTAGGTGCTTCACTAACACCTTGCGCAACTATTTGCTTATTCACGCTACAACCTCCAAAAACAATGATGGCGATGATCACAACTAACCATTTTATAAATGTCATTGTTAATCCTTAAGGTAAACTAGTGAGTGTAGTTTTTCATTGTTTTGAGGGAAAGTAAACTATGCAGTGCATTTTTTTGTTGTTTAGTTAAAATGTAGCTATTAGTAATTGCAGAGCTCATTATGAAATTATCAGAAAAAAAACGCATAAATATTCTTCAAGCAGCAGAGCAGCTGTTTTTTGAAAAAGGTGTAGAGCACACCAGTATGGATCAAGTTGCTGCAAAAGCGGGCGCTTCTAAGCGAACTGTTTATAATCACTTTGCGACAAAAGAAGAGCTATTTCAGGCTATTTTAGCGGCTATGCTGGCTAAAATTAATCATGGAGATGTTATTCACTTTGATGAAAATCAACCAATTGATTTGCAGCTCATGACTATTGCCGAGCAAGAAGTGGCTATGCTTACATCGCCTGATTTTTTACGTTTAGCCAAAATTGCTTTTATGCAAATGTTACAAGAGCCTCAGTTAGCAAAGTCATTAAGTAATAATACTATGGGATGTATGACTTATTTAGAAAGTTTTTTAGAACAAGCAAAAACAGCAGGCGTTTTAAAAGGTGATGAATTAAATGTAGCCGCTAAACAATTTGTGTATCAATTAAAATCGTTTGTGTTTTATCCGCTGCTTTATGGGTTTGAAACAGCATCAGAGCAGCAAAATAATAAAGTAATTGAACAAACAGTAAGTTTATTTTTGGCAAAGTATAAAGCGTAATTTCAACATTCGCTGACCTAAATAAAATTGGTAACAAAACACTGGTTATAAAAGTAAATAATTGGTAAGTTAAATTTAACTTAATTTGCTTACCATTAATCTAGGCCGGTTGTGTATGTCGAAATTTAGCTTGCGTGTTTTAACTATTTATTCTGTGTGTTTTTTGAGTGTTTTAGTTGTTGGTTGCGGCAGCTCAGGATCAAAAAGTGAGCCTGTAAATAGCTTGGTTATTGCACAGAGCGCGGCAGTTATTAGTGGTGAAATGGCTGTAAGTATTGATAACACTCATGATATTGCAATAACAGGAGAGCTATCTATAACCGATGCACAAGCCAGCGAAGCAGTCTTTAACACACAAATCAATACCACAACAGCTTATGGTCTATTTAGCTTAACTGAGGAAGGTAATTGGTCATATATGCTTAATAGCGGCCATGCCGCTGTGAGTACACTAAACGAAAATGAAACCTTACTTGATAAAATAACCGTCACATCGGCAGATGGCACCGAAGCGAAGGTCTCTATCACCATTATAGGCACTGCACGCGGTGATGATTTTATAGCAACAGAAGAAACAACCCTCAATGCCGATGGCGAAAATACGGGACTAAGCGCCTATCACTTAATTGAAAATGCCTTTGGAGTAGGGTCAATAGAGTCCCCCGATTTGTACAGCACAAATCATCAAGATGTTGTGCATATTATTGAAGATACTGACTCAATAGTAGGTAATCACTTTGTATTTTTAGCGCATCGCGATGAAGACCAAGATAGAGATAAAGGCGCAACCGACCGCCAGCGCAACGAAATTAAATCATATGACAAATCACCCGCAGCAACACTTGCATTTAAAGACGAAACAGTACAATACCATTGGAAGTTTAAGGTCTCTAGCGAGCTTGAGCTAAGTAGTAAATTTAGTCATTTTTTTCAAATAAAAGCGCGAAATGACAGCAACGATAATACCAATGGCAATGACGACCAGCCTATTATTACACTCTCTGGGGCACAAAAAAACAGTACAGGTAATCAACTGCAAGTACGTTATAGCGCAGGCTTTGACGAAAACGGTAACAGCACCGGGCTTGATAAAAACCTTGTAGAAACTGACTGGTCACTTATTACTGATGAATGGGTAGCAGTATTCGTACAAGCCACTTTTAGTGAAGCGGGGCAATTTGAAATGAGTCTAAGGCGCTTAAGTGACAACGAAGAGCTATTTAGCATTAGCGAGCAAAACATAGATATGTGGCGTGGCTTTAGCGATGATGACTTTGCCCGTCCTAAATGGGGTATCTATCGTTCAATAGTCGAAACCGATAGCCTTCGCGCTGAAGAAGAGCAGGTACGATTTGCTGATTTTGTGATTAAAAAAGGCGTTTTAGCGCAGTAAATATTTGCCTAATTTTTTATCGTGGCTACTTACACGTTGTTGAATAATAGCCACTATGTGGCGGCGTATCCACTGCAAACCGGCATCGTTGTCTTGGCGCTTATGCCAAATAACAGAGACGGGTGTTGGTGGCGTATCAATAGGGCTTTTTAAAACCACGAGCTCATTGGTAAATATTTCCTGCTCAAGCGCTATTGAGGGGATGACACAAATAAGATCGGTATTTTTAAGAATATTAGGTACATTTGCCGCGTTATTTACCGTCATCGCTACTCGGCGTTTTAACCCTAATACTCTTAGTGCTTGATCAGATGGCCCTAAAATATCGCCCGTAATTGATACTAATAAATGATCTGTATTAGCAAAGTCAGTAATACTTAAAGGGGCATTAGCAAGTGGGTGGTCAGGGCGCATAAGTACAACATATTTAGGCTTTAATAAGTGCTCGGCTCTAATAACGTTTTCAGACAGGGTGTAGCGATTAATTGCCAGTTCGGCTTCGGCGTCTTTAAGTACATTGGCAGCCTCTACTGCCCGATTAGGGATTGCATGGATATTGATGCCAGGAGCCTGCTGCTCAATAATTTTACGAAGAGGCCCCCATATCATTTCTACAAATATATCAGCGGCAGAAATCCGAAAAGTGCGCTGCGCTGTCGCTGGGTTAAATTCACTTTGGTTTATAGCATGCTCTAATGATCCAAGTGGCCCCTGTATTTGCCCCCATAAATTGTTTGCAAATGCAGTAGGTTGAATATTTCGGCCATCTTTTATAAATAACTCTTCTCCCCACGCTACGCGCATACGTGCAAGTGCATTAGATACCGCAGGTTGTGTCAGCGATAGTTGCTCTGCTGCCCGCGTGATACTGCCTTCAGTCATGATGGCATCAAAAATCATTAATAAATTAAGCTCTTGAGGACGCATATAGCACCGTTATAAATTTTAAATGTAAGATTATATTACATCATTTTTTATGATGTGTTTCATACAATAATATAATTATTTTTATGTTTATGCTGCGTTCATAATATAAACAGATTTTAACACAACTCGTACAGCAAGAGAGTTAACCATGTCAGCTATATATAAATTTACATACACATTTATTATTGCGCTATTGGCAGTAATACTAGGTGCATGCAGTGATAAACCGAGTTCTAATCAAAGTAATGATGCTGCTGAGCAAGGGGTGTCTGTAGAGGTCGCCGAAGTAGTAAGTCAGCGGATAACCGAGTGGGATAGTTTTACAGGGCGGTTAGAGTCACCGCAAACAGTGTCTTTGCGTCCTCGCGTATCTGGTTATATTGAGGCCGCAGTATTTGAAGAAGGGGAGCTGGTAAATAAAGGCGATACGTTATTTTTAATTGATAGCCGCGAATTTAACGCGCAAGTAGACCGCTTAACTGCGCAACTGGATGAAGCAAAAAGCCGCTTAAAACTAGCAAAGCAAGACTTTAACCGTGCTAAAGAGTTATTTAAAAGTAAATCAATATCTAAAGAATTATTAGAGACCCGAGGCGCCGAGGTTGACCAGGCGAATGCCTACGTAGCACAAAGTAAAGCATCCCTTGAGCTTGCACAGCTAAACAAAACCTTTACACGCGTAGAAGCACCTATTTCAGGACGAGTGTCTCGGGCGTTAATTACCCAGGGCAACTATGTCAGTGCAGGGCAAACTGTAATGACCTCTATTGTCTCTACAGAGCAGGTATATGCCTATTTTGATATTGATGAAGCCACGTGGCTTAACTATCAAAAAGAACACCTTGATAACAATCAATCTAGCGCGTTACCTGTTGCAATGCGTTTAGCGAATGAGCAAGGTTACCAGCACTGGGGCAAGCTTGATTTTGTTGATAATCAAGTCAATACCCAAACCGGTACATTACGCGTGCGGGCTGTATTTAATAATCAAGACGGTGCGCTTTTACCAGGGTTATTCGCCCATTTAAAATTAGCTGGGGGCAATACTGAGCAAGGTATTTTAATTGCGGAGAAAGCCATTGGTACCGATTTAAATAATAAATACGTGTTAACGGTTGATGAGCAAAATAAAGTGCAATACCGCGCTATTACTTTGGGCGACAAAGTAGATGAGCTACGAGTTATTAAACAAGGTTTAAAAAGCGGCGAGCGCATAGTAGTTAATGGATTGCAGCGCGTTCGACCTGGTGCACTTATTACACCAGAATTAATTAATATGGCTAAGCAAAGTACTTTAAACGAGTTACAAGCTTGGCAGCAAAAGGTTGATAATCAAAACCGCTTAGCCAATGCTGAGCCGTTACTTGAAATAGGCATGTAATAATGAATTTTTCTCAGTTTTTTATTCATCGACCGATTTTTGCAGCGGTTTTATCGGTTTTTATTTTCATAGGTGGCGCCATAGCTGTGTGGCAGCTTCCGATTACAGAATATCCTGATGTAGTTCCCCCAACGGTGGTTGTTACAGCTAACTACCCAGGCGCAAACCCAAAAGTAATTGCCGAAACCGTCGCCACAGTGCTTGAGCAAGAGATAAACGGCGTAGAAAACATGCTGTACCAGTCATCGCTTGCAAATTCGGCCGGCACCATGACATTAACAATCACCTTTGCAATAGGGACAGATCCAGACGAAGCAACCACCTTGGTACAAAATAGGGTTAATAGAGCAATCCCTCGTTTACCAGAGGAAGTACAAAGGCTAGGTGTTGTTACCGAAAAGTCATCACCTAATCTTACCCTAGCGGTGCATATGACCTCGCCTACAGGGCGATACGATAGTTTGTATTTGTCTAATTATAGTGATCAATTTATAAAAGATGAGCTAAAGCGTATTAATGGCGTGGGCCAAGTACGTGTATTTGGCGCAGGCGATTACAGTATGCGTGTGTGGCTAGAGCCTAATAAACTAGCGGCGCTCAATTTAAATCCAAGTGATGTAGTCAATGCTATTCGCTCGCAAAATCAGCAAGCTGCGGCAGGCAGCCTAGGTGCGCAACCTATAGGCACCAGTGAGTTTCAATGGCTTATCAATGTAGAAGGGCGCTTAATAGAGCAAGACGAATTTAAAGAAATAATTGTAAAAACGGGTGATAACGGCGAAATTACCCAGTTAAAAGATATTGCTAGAGTAGAGCTAGGTGCAGATAGTTATACACTTAGACCGCTTCTTAATAATGAATCCATTGCCGCTGTGCCTGTTTTTCAAGCGCCAGGCTCTAATGCATTACAAATTTCTGACGATGTACGCGCTAAAATGGCTGAACTATCGCAGTTATTTCCAGAGGGTATGAGCTATGAAATAGTGTATGACCCTACCGTATTTGTAAGAGGCTCTATTGAAGCCGTAGTTGATACATTATTTGAAGCGGTTTTATTAGTTGTGTTGGTCATTGTGCTGTTTTTACAAACATGGCGAGCATCTATTATTCCGCTGGTGGCAGTGCCAATTTCATTAGTGGGCACCTTTGCTTTTATGCACTTAATGGGGTTTTCACTTAATGCGTTGTCGTTATTTGGCTTGGTGTTAGCAATTGGTATTGTTGTTGATGATGCCATTGTTGTGGTCGAAAATGTTGAAAGAAACATCAGTGAGGGATTAAGTCCTATTGATGCAACCACTCAAGCAATGAAAGAAGTAACAGGGCCTATTATTGCCACTACTTTAGTGCTTGCTGCGGTGTTTATTCCTACTGCGTTTATGAGCGGTTTAACAGGGCAATTTTATCGTCAATTCGCACTTACAATCACTATTTCAACGGTACTTTCTGCCATTAACTCGCTTACGCTAAGCCCAGCGCTGGCTGCGTTATTACTCAAACCTCATGGGCAAGACAACGATTGGTTAAGCCGTGTTATTAATAAATTATTTGGCCGTTGGTTATTTTCGCCTTTTAACAAGATGTTCGATAAAGCTTCGGGTAAATACACAGGGGCAGTGGGCCGACTAGTGCATAAAGGTGGCATAATTGGTGTCTTATACGTTGGTTTATTGGCCTTAACGTGGCAGCAGTTTGAAAAAACACCAACAGGGTATGTTCCGCCGCAGGATAAAATGTATCTCGTCGCTTTTGCGCAATTACCTAATGCAGCATCGCTAGATCGCTCTGAAGAGGTGGTTCGCCAAATGTCAGAGATAATCAGGGCGCACCCAGGCGTGAGTGACGTTGTTGCTTTTGCAGGTTTAAGCATCAATGGTTTATCTATAAACCCAAGTTCGGGGATGATGTTTACACCGTTAGAGCCGTTTTCAAAACGTCAGGGGCCGCGCATGTCGGCAGCTGAAATAGCTCAGGATTTAAATAAACAACTTAGTCGAATAAAAGGCGCTAATGTTGCTATATTTCCACCTCCTCCAGTAAGGGGAATGGGCACTATTGGTGGCTTTAGGCTGCAGCTTGAAGATAGAGGGTCATTAGGATTTGACACCTTACAGCAAGTAACAAATGAAGTAATTGCTAAAGCTAAAGCCGACCCCGCCCTTGCTAATGCGTTTACTAGTTTTACAACGGAGGTACCCCAGCTAGATGTAAAGGTGGACCGTAAAAAGGCACTAAGTTTAGGGCTTGAAATAAACACCTTATTTCAAGCGATGCAAGGCTATTTGGGCACAGTTTATGTGAACGACTTTAATTTATTTGGTCGCACGTATCAGGTAAATGTGCAGGCAGATGCACCCTACAGGGAAGATGTAGAGCAAATTAAGCAATTAAAAGTGCGCAATAAAAATGGCGATATGATTCCCCTTGGCGCAGTGCTTAGTATTGAGCATAGTTTAGGGCCAGATAGAGTAATGCATTATAACGGCTATGTTACGGCCGAGGTTAACGGCGTACCCGCACCAGGGTATAGCTCTGACCAAGCTAAAGCCGCAATAGAAAAAATACTCGATGAAACACTACCAATGGGTATTGCGTATGAGTGGACAGACATAACCTATCAGCAAATTTTAGCGGGTGATACTTCAATGTATGTATTTCCCCTTATTGTGTTGCTTGTATTTTTGGTTTTAGCAGCGCAGTACGAAAGCTTACGTTTACCTGTCGCTATTATTTTAATTGTGCCTATGACATTGCTAAGTGCGCTGATTGGTGTGGCTATTTATGGTGGTGATAATAATATTTTCACCCAAATTGGCCTAATCGTGTTGTTTGGTCTTGCCACTAAAAACGCTATTTTAATTGTTGAGTTTGCAAAAGAACTGCAAGATACCGGTATGGATGCATTTAATGCCATTAAAGAGGCAAGCCGGTTGCGATTACGCCCAATATTAATGACCTCAATAGCATTTATTATGGGGGTTGTACCTATGGTGTTTTCATCGGGAGCAGGCTCTGAAATGCGCCAAGCTATGGGCGTTGCGGTATTTTCTGGGATGATAGGCGTAACGGTATTTGGCTTAATACTTACACCTGTGTTTTATTATATACTTAAACGCAGTGGTAAAAATTAAACCGATAAAAAAGCCCTTAGCAATTTAATTGCAAAGGGCTTTTTTAATGCGTTTTAAAAAGTAATTATTTTACTTCTTTACCTGCCGCTTGTTGGTCAGCGTGATAGCTTGAACGAACAAATGGGCCAGAGGCAGCATGCGTAAAGCCAATTTCATCAGCGTATTCTTTTAGTGCGTCAAATTCCGCTGGTGGCACGTAACGTTTAACTGGCAAGTGATGCTTAGAAGGCTGTAAGTATTGGCCAACGGTAAGCATGTCAACGTTATGCGCACGTAGATCACGTAATACTTCTTCTATTTCACTAATTTCTTCACCTAGGCCAACCATTAAGCCAGATTTAGTTTTTACCTCTGGGTGCGCTTCTTTAAAGCGACGAAGTAGCTCTAATGACCATTTGTAATCGGCACCTGGGCGCGCAAGTTTGTATAAACGCGGCGCTGTTTCTAGGTTGTGGTTAAACACATCAGGTGGCGTTTCAATTAATATTTCGAGTGCGCGGTCCATACGGCCACGAAAATCTGGCACTAAAATCTCAATAGTAATGGTTGGGTTGTGCTTACGGATTTCGCGAATACAATCGGCAAAATGCTGTGCGCCGCCATCACGTAAATCATCACGGTCAACCGAGGTGATCACCACGTAGCTAAGCTTCATGTCTTTAATTGTTAGTGCAAGCTTTTCAA
>Ga0209452_1000089_pt1 | contig 35768 bp, 25 predicted proteins | sample WorMetimpBELIZE1_FD_187388 | JGI IMG/M metagenome (GOLD analysis project Ga0209452, IMG submission 187388) | Marine gutless worms symbiont microbial communities from Max Planck institute for Marine Microbiology, Germany - Olavius imperfectus... | ecosystem: Host-associated > Annelida > Digestive... | reverse complement strand
GTGTCCGTGGTGGAATTAATGAGAAGCTTCGCTTCTAACGCGAGCAAGCTCGACGTCTACAAACGGGTATAAAATCGCGCCTACATTGAATCTTAACAGCAGAGTTGAATGATCCTGTAGACGCGCATTGCTTTCGTTTTAAAAGCAACGCTTTTACCTAGGTATAAAGTGATTGTTTCACCACAGAGATGCGAAGGCGAATACCTAGAAAAGTGACTAAACAATACGGGTGCTTTCTCTGTGTAGCGCGAAGCGCCTCAGTGTCCTCGGTGGTGGAATTAATGAGAAGCTGCGCTTCTAACGTGAGCAAGCTCAACGTCTACAAACGGGTATAAAATCGCGCCTACATTGAATCTTAACAGCAGAGTTGAATGATCCTGTAGACGCGCATTGCTTTAACCTTTACGGGTAACCATCAGCGTACATACCCCTGCAATAATTCCCCAAAACGCAGAGCCCACCGAAAGCATAGTTAAGTCAGATGCAGTCACCAAAAATGTCACTATTGCCGCTTCTGTGTATTGAGCAGAGCTTAGCGCTTGCTGCAAGCTATTAGCAATGGTGCCAAATAACGCAATACCCGCCAAAGCTAAAATGAGTGCTTGCGGTAAACTTGCCACTAAGCCAACAAGCGTTGCCGCACAAAGTGCCATCACAATATAAAATACACCAGCAGCAATACTTGCCCAATAGCGTTTATCGGGGCTTTTATCAGCCTCATCACTCATACAAATAGCGGCGGTAATGGCGGCTAAATTAATTGAATAGGTACCAAATGGTGCCGTTAAAATATTAATAAAACCGGTTACATTAAGGGTGGCCGAAATAGGCGCTTTATAATTATGTGCCTTTAGTACCGCAATACCCGGTAAATTTTGAGAGGTCATGGTCACTATATAAAGTGGTAAACCAATACTTATACACGCTTGCAAATTAAACACTGGCGCTATGTATGTAAACTCACTTATTTTCCAATGAATGGCGCCAGTATCAATATGCCCCATTTGCCACGCCAGTAGCACACCTGCAATTAATACGCTTAGCATGGCAAAGCGCGCAAAAAAACGTTTTCCTAAAAAATACATAAGCACCATCAAGCCTATAACCAGGGGTAGCTCATTCATAAAATTAAATACGTCTATACCAAAGGTGACCAACACGCCTGCCAGCATGGCACAGGCAAGCTCGCTCGGTATCCGGTTCATTATTTTCTCAAACCAACCGGTAACTCCCGACACAAAAACCAAGGTAGCGGCAAACATAAATGCTCCAATAGCTTCACCTAAATGGTAGCCCTGCGCGCTGGAAATAAGTAAAGCCGCCCCAGTGGTAGACCACGCAATTAAAACCGGCACTTTATAGTAATACGATAACCCAATCGTGGTTATGCCCATTACCAGCCCCAGCATTAATAGCCAGCTAGCAACTAAATCAGGCGTTCCGCCTAAGGTAATAACAACTTGATAAATAAGTGCAATTGAGCTTGAAAAACCAATAATAACAGCCACTAACCCTGCGGTTGCACGATTAAGCAGCTGATCGGAAAACATCATAAAATCCCTCTTAGTTTTTTGTGGTTAAGCTCACAACATACGTGGCCAATGTACGCTTGGCAATTAACGTTTTCGCTATTAAGCGTGAAAAATATTCATTATTTTAAAAAATTTTTGCCCTTTATCGCATCGCTAATTAATTGCCAAATTAAAAACAAATCCAATTCACTTTTTAATGCCTCTACACCGCTAAAACACTCAAAAAACGCCATACTATTTCAATTAATTATCAACCCTATAATGGGTAATATATTTATTTACAATCGCTTACAAAAATACAAACTGGTACTTTTTAACTATACAGTCAAACTTGATCTAATCATCCAGATGATATAAAACATAACAACTAGTTAACCAAAAAACCCGAAAGAGAAACAAATGAAACGCGCCACTATAATCATTATTGCCCTTGGACTAACTGCGGTTGTTATTTATAAGCTGGCATTTAATAACAAAGATATAGAGCCTAAAACAGCTCCTATCGCGGTAGATATAGTGCCGGTTGACTCAAAATTTGCAGCAAACAAAAAAGCACCGCAACCCATAAACATGAGTAAAGACCCTGTTAACGTAAAACCTCAAACAATTGATTTACCCGAGCAAAGCGGAGAGTTTGAAGCCATCAACAAAGTATCAGCAAAAGCCAAAGAGGTACTTAGCAACGCCAAAGTACTGCCAAGCGATTTAAACAACGAAGCTTACATAGAGTTCGATTTAAACGCTTTATACGCCCTTAAAACTGGCGAATCGTTTGATATTTCTATCCCGCAAACTGCCGAGACCTACAGCGCCGAAATTACTTCACTATCAGAAGCAAGTAATGGCGATAAAAGTATATTTGGCCAAGTTATTGGCGCCAACGGACAACTACACACCACAGTGATGACCGTAGGTAAAGATGCAGTTTATGGGCAATTTACCGCACCAAGCGGCAATTACGTGTTTGAAAGTAAAGGTAAATACGGCTGGATTGCCGCCAAACGCGATTTATACAAAAGCCATATAGAACACCATGTAGATGCCCCTTCACCAAAAACAGATAACACCCTAGATATTTTTGCACCAAAAAATACGGAACAACCCAACACGCAGTAACCCAACTAGGGCGTGCCCTAAGTCAATCAGCAGTAAACCTTCCAACCACTACATAAGTAAGGAAATATAAAAATGAAAAAACTAATCACTTCGGCAGCTATTGCCAGCGCGCTATTTGCAACCAGTGCAGCGCAAGCAGTAACAATTGATATTGGTATTTTATATACCGACCAATCAGCCGCAGCGACAAGTAATATAAACACCAAAATAAACCAGTTGATTGCATTTAGTAACCAGGTTTATAGCCAAAATGGCGTAGACATTACGCTGCGTTTAGCCGGCACAGAAAACCTAGGCGATTACGCAATTACCCCGTCTGAAGAATGGTTAGATGCCGTGACCAATAGCAGCTACGTAGATGGTTTACGCACGAGCTGGAAAGCCGATATGGTGGCTGTACTTGGTACCGGCCAAAGTGCGGGCAATGGATTAATTTCGTGTGGTTTAGCTTGGGTTGGCCAAGGTACAAACGGTAATTTATACAGCTCAATGAGCGACCGCATGTACTCAATCACAGCCATTGATTGTGGCGCCACCACGTTTGTGCACGAGCTGGGCCACAACCAAGGCTTAGCGCACTCACGCAAACAAGGTGATACCTCAGGCGGTGTGTATGTTGATGGTATGGGCCATGGCGTGCAAAACGAATTTGCCAGCATTATGGCCTACCCACACGTTTATGGTAGCGCAACCCAGTACGATTATTTCTCTAATCCTAATTGGAGCGTAAATGGCTTAGCTTTTGGTGTAACTGGCCAAGCGTATGCAATTCGTACCGTTACCGATACAAAAACAAGTATCGCTAATTTTAAATAAGCCAAGTTAGTCTTATTCCCTTTAGAGCGCCTTGGCGCTCTTTTTTAACCCTAAACATTAACAAAATTTAATCTTGCGTCCACCTTTACAATATTTAGCAAAAGGTACACTCATTCCATAGTAATAACTAAAAGCCTAAAAGTGCGCAGCTAATTTTAATGCACCACTATTTTTTGCTTTACGGCGGGCATAAGTGTTTTACCATCGCCATCTACTTTACTTAGCTGCTTAAGCCCCATTACCTTTGCAAGCACCGGGTAAATATCAAGGTTATTTACTTTTTCAAGGCTTAACCCTTGTTTAAACGCAGGTCCTATCGCAATTAACGTGGCTGCCATATCGTCGGTGTAAGCATAGCCATGAGTACCTAAGTACATAGCTTTGCCCTTGTTAGTAAACACAGCAGGTGCATTAGTTTGCGCAACAATATCTCCTACACGCGTGCCTTTATTGTAATGATAAGCTGCCAGCTGCGCGTCAGTTAATACGGTATAACGCCCGTTTGCTGCTTGTTGCAAACGTTGTTTGTAAGTTGCAATTTGCTCGCTTGTTACCCCAGGTTTTGCGTAAATAAGTAAACGTGGGCCGGTGTTTTTAACTATAAAGTTATCGTTTGTGGGCAAAGTGGTAACATCAATACTTTGCTCAGGATCTACATGTGCCATACCGTGATCAGACACAATAACAAGGTTAATATCTTGCTCTAGTTGGCTTAAACGAGCCTGTAGTTGCCCCATTAGCTCGTCTAACTGCTTAACTGAATCACGGGTTTGCGGCGCATCTGGGCCAAACTCGTGCCCCATGCTATCAACCAGCGAAAAGTAACTGGCTACAAAACGTGGACGCTGCGCTTTTGGTAAGCTAAGCCATTGGATTATTTGATCTACACGGTTTTGGTATTCACTGTATTTAGAATAATGAAAATAATAGTCAGGCGTCATACCGTTAAAGCGCGCATCAGACTCGGGCCAAAAATACGTAGCCGACTTTAACCCCTGCATTTTAGCTAAATTCCAAAGTGGAATGCCATTTACCCAGGTGCTATCGCGCATGCCTTTACCCATGCTATAGCACTCGTTTTTACGGGCTTTATCGCAAAACTTGTTATCAACAATACCGTGATTTACCGGCAATAAACCGGTAATAATAGAAATATGATTAGGAAATGTTTTAGTGGGGTAAACAGGCATTAGTTTTTGCGCACGCACGCCTTTAGCCGCCATAGCTTTTAAATTAGGTGCACCGTGTTTTTCTATGTAATCCCAACGCATACCATCAATTGATATAAGCACCACGGTTTGCTCTTTTGCCGCATAAGCCACGTGGCTGGTTAACACTAAAAGCGCCAACAGTATCGCCTTTAAAAATACATACTTCATTACAAATACTCGCCTACATTAAAATGCGTTAAATACTGAAAAAATATAGCTTTATAATACAATCGCTAAGCCCTAAATGATACACACACCTGTACCTAACTCGCCTAGATGTATATATTAACAAGTAAGTGTTTAAAACGAATGACAACGCGCATTTACTTTGCCAGTCGTCACCACTTAGCAAGGATTCAGATGACTATCGACTTTAGTAAAAAAATAACCCCAGCGCGCATGTACCGCACCACCGCCAACCTACAAATGGCAATGGAAAGCGACCGTGGTCGTATAATTAACAGTGCCGCTATTCGTCGCTTACAACAAAAAACACAAGTATTTCCGCTTGAACGTAACGCAGCAGTGCGCTCACGCTTAACTCACTCGCTAGAAGTACAGCAAGTGGGGCGTTTTATAGTACAGCGCATATTTGCAAATTTAAGTTTTGAGCAACAAACCGAGTTTGGTTTAAAAGGGCTAGAACGCCCACTCGAAAGCCTAGTAGAAATGGCGTGCCTAATGCACGATATAGGAAACCCACCTTTTGGTCATTTTGGCGAAGCCGCCATAAACCACTGGTTTAATAATAATTTAGCAAGCGTTACCCCCACCCGCTGCCAAGAGCCAAATACCGGCATAGGGGTTATTTTTAAACACCTAGCACACGACATTTGTAACTTTGAAGGCAACGCGCAAGGCATACGGATCATTCACTCGTTGCTTGGCTTAAATTTAACCTACTGCCAAAGTGCTGGTATTTTAAAATACACCCGCCCTGCAGGGCTAAACACAAAAGACATACCACAAAATAAAAGCTACTTAATGAAAAAAGTAGGCTACTACTACAGCGAAAAAGCCTTTGTAGAAGCACTGCAAAACGAGCTGATTATAGAGCCATATTGCCGCCATTCGGCAAGTTATATAATGGAAGCTGCCGACGACATATCGTACTGCTTAGCCGACATAGAAGACGCCGTAGAAAAAGACATAATAACCACCGAGCTACTTTGCCAACAGTTAAAAAGTGAATATAAAAAAGCCCTAATAAACTTAACCATTGACGACACAGAGCACTTAAACTTTGTAAATAAAGCGGTTGATTACGCCCTAGAGCGCGCAAGTGCACAGCCTTATAACTTTAACAGTGAGTTTTTTATTTACCTGCGTGTTGCCCTGCTTCACCCGCTTGTTAACCACGCCGCAAAGCGATTTATAGAGCACATTGAGCCAATTTATCATGGCGATTTTAACCAAGCCCTACTCGAAGATAACAGCCACCTGCACGCTATTACCAAAACCCTAAAACAAGTAGCGCTTAAACATGTGTTTTCGCATAAAGAGGTAGAAAAACTCGAGCTACAAGGCTATCGCATCATTAACGGCCTGCTCGATTGTTATAAACCGCTGCTTCAGCTTAATAGCGATGACTTTAAACGTGCACTTAATGGCGACTCGCGCTTATTAATAGAGTCACGTTTAGTTAAAAAGCTCTCTAAAAAGCATTTAAATAGTTACCAACACGCTATAGATGCCATGCAAGAAGAGCCCGACCACTTTGCCGCGTACGAGTTTTATTATCGCTGCAGGCTAATTCAAGATTACATAAGTGGCATGACCGACCAATTTGCTTACGATGAATACCGCAGCCTAATGGTGATTGATTAACGAGGGGGTTTTTACTTATCTCACTAGGTTACAAACCTTGGAGCGATTTAATCGCCCCAAGGTTGAGCAAATTTTAATCTCAAAGTTCAACGCGCCCTAAGCTATAAGCCTAGATATATTTTAACTTTGCGCTTAAAATCAAACTATTGATACTTAAGCGCCGTGTTTTATGATTACTAGACTCTCTCAATTTATTTTTTGTTTTGCTTTATTTTATAGCAGCCAAAGTGTGGCCTATAACGAAGCCATGTGTATTTTAATAAAGCAAGAAATGCAGCAGTACAGTAATAATAAAACCAGCCAACAATACCGTAAAGCCGCGCGTGATTTTAAAAGAAACTGTAACAAACCTAAGCAAGTACAAACAAAACCGGTAGCGCCCAAAGTTGTTGAGCAAGCTCCTGAGCCCCATGCACTTACTCCAGAGCAAGAGCAAGCGCTGCTTGAGCAAATCAATGCAGCAGAGCAAGCCATAAAGCAAAGCGTAAATAACACAACCTCTGCGCAGCCTAATGAACAAATAGATGAACAACAAAGCGAGATTACAGCGCCTGAGCCCACTAACAACGCAGTAAAGACCACTGAACAAAAGCCTTTAACTACTCAAACGCAAGTACAATCTATTGCTGATAAAAACACGCCCAAAGTAGAGCCCAAAACAGAGCCTAAAAAAGATCAGCCAACAGTGAAAGCTGCGCCAAAACCTGCCCCTGTACTTGTGCCAACACCGGTTACTGAGCCGCCCAGTTCATTACTTTTACCTAGCTTGTTATTGCTGGTTGTGGTACTTATTGGCGCCATGGTGGTGATACGCTTACGCCGCGCTAAACAAAACAAAGCTGAGCCGCCTGCTGCGCCACCTGTTAAAGAGCCAACGGCTGCGGTTACTAAAAATAGCAGTACTAAAACAGAGCAAACAGTAACGCAAAAAGGCGCAGCAGCTTTGAGTAAAAAGCCAACAGTAAAAAATAATGAACCTGTAAAAGCGCCTATAAATAAAGTTGAGCCTGCCACAGAGCAACCAGCCGATCACGAAACCCAGCTAACTGCAAAAGCAGCGCCCACTCCTGAGCCTAAAAAAATAGCGCCAGAGCCAAACACCGCAGAATTTGAAGCCGCAGCTAAAAACACCTTGGCGCGTATTCAAAATGCAAACGGTTTTGCTGAGCCTGAAGTAAGAGAATTTGACCCTGATGCACCCTCAATTAAGCGAACGCGCAAGCCTCAAAGCAGTCCGGCTGAAAAGCCAAAAGCAGATCCTATTGAAGAAGTTAAACCGCAAGCGTCCACACTTGTAAACGAGCCGCCTGTTTCAACTAACCCAACCACCGAGCCAAAGAGCAGCGCGCACTTACATACCAGCGATAAAGCCAACGAGCCTGAACACGCCACGCAAAATATTGAGCACGACTTTAAAGAGCCCGAAATTCGCACTTACGACCCCGAAGCCCCCTTAAAAGCAAGTAAAAAGGATGTAACGGTAAGCGCTGCAGCCAAGCCCAATAACGAAGCACCACTAGATGCGCCAGCAAGCAAAGCAACAGAACAACAACCAGCTCAATCAGCGCCTGAGCCCGAAAGCTCTACAAAACAAGCTGATGCAAGTAACCCGTTTGCAAACCTTTCGCTAGATGAAAGCTGGGACCCAAATTCAGATAAAAAGCCCGTTATAGAGCCTAAAAAGAAAGCACCTAAGTCTCAAGCTTTAATAGAGGCAGAAGAACGCGCTAGAAACATGAAAACAAAAGACTAGCTAAATAATTAAGCAGCTAATGTTAAGGCTTAAAACATGACAATCACTAAGTAGCGTTTTTTAACCGCCCTCATAGGGTTTTGTATTAACTACAGCGGTAATAATTATGCTGCAGGCACAAAAAAGCGGCTTTACAGCCGCTTTTTTTAAATACTGGGTCACTCAGGGGGCCTGTTTTTTATATTTAAATCGTATTGCAAAATACCATCGTTATTTACCGCTACACCCGCTAATTGCACTGAATGATTCGCAAACTCTTCCGAGGCAGATAAATCAGCTAACACACCTGCAATGTCTTCGTGCTTAGGTTGCCCATCGGTTGCAACAATACCCGCGTTACAATCGTTTTGTTTACACTCAAAGCTGTATAAAAATAACGACTTTTCGGCAAAGCTACTTTGCACAGTATTTATAAATGCTTGCTCTGACTTCGCTAAATCATCTGCACTTTGGGTTTTTGCTGCACCCTCTAACTCAGAGTATTCACCTACCTCTTGAGGGGCAATCACTATTTGCTCAGTAAGAGCAGTCCCCTTTTTGTTAGAAATATCATGCATTGCTTGTATATCTACCACCAACGGCTGAGCAGGCTGAACTGGTATGGTGTTAGTTGTTGAAAGGTTATTTTTAGCCAAGGCGGTCAAATCGTTTTTAAAAACATACAAAGTTGCAGCTGTAATAGTGCATGCAATTAGCAATTTGTTCATAATACTTCCCTCCTTCAACCGGTTTACGCAATACAATTGAGGTAAATGCTTTTTATGTGTGGGTAATGTTAATATTATGTTTTACACACGTATGTGCTGTCAATCTTTAATACTAGACAGTTCAAATTAAAAGAACAATTTTATCAATGTTAATATTTAATGAACCACTACTAAGCTCAGTGCACCACATTTCAACACTGTCAGTAGCTGCGCGCTCATTTCCCCACCAGTCAATACGTTATTTATTTGTAACGAGCTGTAAAAGGCAACTCTTTTTATGACCACACCGCAAGCAAAAAGTTTACGTTTATTGTTACTAAAAATTAAATAAAATTACTCAAAGTGAATAACTGCATAATCAAAACCACACACAACTGCTTAAATTTTCTAAAAGAGGCAAAGGTCAAATAAAAACAGGCACAAAATGACAGGAGCATACATCGCGTTTGGTATTAAATTTTTCGCGGCATAAAGCCGCTGCTACTCGTTAATTGCACCACATAGGGCACAGAGGCGCTTCGCGCTACACGGAGAAACACAGGTATAAATAAGTCACTTCTCCTTCAGTTCTCGGTGGTTAATTTGGCTTGTAGGCGCGAAGCTTGCTCGCGCAAGATGCGAGTTACTTCTCTAAAGCGCAGCGCCTCTTAACCTCTTTGTGATTGTATTGGTTTAATATTTACGAGCTATCGCTCGTTACGCCAGCAAGCTGTGCGTCTACAGAGGTTTAGCTCCGGCGTTAATTTGACTTGTAGACGTTGAGCTTGCTCACGTTAGAAGCGCAGCTTCTCATTACTCAAATGATGTATTGCACAAAGAGAAAAGAATGAGGAGTAAATGAGCAGTGAAACCTTTAGGCTCAAAGCCTGCTCACGTTAGAAGCGCAGCTTCTCATCTTTTAATAAATTAACACCATAAAAGCCCTGCTTTTAAAACGCCAACAAGTTGCACGTCTACAAGGTGAAATTTTACGCTGGCGTGGATGGGTTGCGTAGACGCGATTTTATATCGCGCTTGTAGACGCCGAGCTTGCTCGCGTTAGAAGCGCAGCTTCTCATTAATTGCACCACAAAGGGCACAAAGGCGCTTCGCGCTACACAGAGAAACACACTTATAAATAAGTCACTTCTCCTGCTCTTCTCCTTCACTTCTCAGTGGTAACATAATCACTTTTAAACAGAACCAATGCGCGTCTACAGGTTATATCAAAGTGTTCTGTTAAAACTCGACGTAGGCGCGAAGCTTGCTCGCGCAAAAAGCGAAGCTTTTGAAACAATTTACTTATATCGCGTTGGCGATGGCAACCAAGGGGCGAATACCGCCGTACATCCCTTGAAGTGCCCCGAGCATTTTGTGTTTTCCTCAAAGCCGAAATAGATATGAACGTAACCGCCGTGTATTCGCCGTCCATGGCGAGGTCACGGCTTTAATTGCATTGCCTAAAGGGATTTAGGTACTTGGAATTTGTCGGGAACAAAATTCCGCCATGCAATCAATTACTCATCAATTAAGTCCTTTCGGGCAAAATGACGGGGGAATTGTCTTGGCATTAGCCTTTAAGTTTGTTGTTGGTATTACCGTTATGTATATTAAAGTTAACTTTACGTTTTACCTTGGCCAGTGAGTTACCTAACTTATCTAGCTCGATTAACCATCACCTCAAAGCTTTATGATACTCCCCAAAAATAACGAACACAGTAAACAGCGGTTTGAAATTTTTAATCAGCAATTACTTAAGTTTAAGCAAACCGGCCGCTATCAAGCTTACTTTTATGCGTTAGATAATGGCGTTTATCAGCCCACAAATAAAGCCCAGGCCGACTAATCTGGCGCTGGTTTAGAGCTACGAGCTAGGTTTTAGCAAAAGCCCGCTGCCTTTTCATTTCTTCTTTATAGTTCATAAAAGCGCCAACCAGTAAATGACCACTTAATCGGTCATTAACTATCTAATGAATGCTTAAATAATCTTTAACTTATATGAGGGATCACGCTTTCTAAGCGCTTTATGTCAATATCACTGATATTAGCAAAACGTTTAAAGTGCGTTGGCCACTGGCGAGTATAGCTTTCAACCTCTGCAATTATTTTTGTTGCTTGAGCCTTGTTGAGGCCAAAGCGTTTGGCTTGTGACAATAAATTATCGATACTAGCATATCGGCCATCATCACCAAGCCCTATGCCATGCTGCTTTGAGTTATTAATAGGGGTGATATCATAAGCGGGGCTCATACGCCACGTTTGCCCAGCAAAGTGATACAAAAATGCATGATTTCGGCTGTGATCATCGGTATTACCAATAAACACGTTAAATACCATTCGCTTGTAGAGCTCTGTAGCATCATCAGCGAACTCACCTGTGTGGTGGCGAATAAATTCTGCCAGTTCACCGTAGCTATAGTATGTTGCTAAGTCGCTTATCGCGACTTTTGGTTTTTGTAATAAGCTATTGGCGCTTAAAAAGTGATTAGTTGGTAAGTCATCGCTTACATCAAAACGTTCAACTAACAGAACATCGCCATTTTCTGTTTCATGAATACGGGTATTTGCAGTGCGAATCCCCAATTCATTAGCCATACACATAGCACCATGCTCAGCCCTAGCTAAATTAAACAAATCGTCTTGACGATTAAATTTTGCTAAATAAAGCTTATCATCAATTTTCACTGAGGTTTTAGGTCTTGCTCCCCCCATGCTTTGGCCAAATTCAAAGGCTTTTTTTGCTTCCTGTGAAATCGCTTTATTGGCGAGCAAATCGTCCTTTGCTTGATCTAACAAGGCTAAATCGGCTAATGTATTTTTATTCGCTTTATGTTTTGATGCGCTGCGCGACAAACTAAATACCAAGGCGCCAACACCATACCCAGACCCTGCGAGTAAAAATTCTAGCTCATTCTTTGGCTTAGTATTATGTAACGAGAGTATAAGCTTACGCCCCCACGAATCAGCTCCCGCATCACTTAACACCCCAAACACACCTTTATTGGCAGAATAGCTAACTATGCCAGGCTGTAATGGTAGATGCAGCGGATCGAGCGCAAACGCATCAGAGCGCGCAAGGTAACTTTTACCATAATTAAACTCACCTCGGCCAGTTTGTGGATTTAACTTAAAAAAACCACAAATTATGGGGCTGTCCTCTAAACCGTCAATAAATACATAAGCTTCAGAAGTCATCGTTAATCACCTGAGTTTTATTGCTTTTACGCTGTCTTGCATTATAACCGCCCACACCTGCGGCTAGCTCGTTAATTTCATCCAGCAATGAGCCTTGCAATTGAAGAGCAACAAGGGCTTCAAACAATATATCGCTTTTTACTACCTCTCCTTGTTCAAGCTTTTGTACCGTGGAGCGAGATACACCAATCATCTTAGCGAACGTGCTCTGGGTATAAAGTAAAGTACGATGCTGACGAATTAAATCACCCAAGCGACGCGCCAGCTTTAATGCTTGTTCAGATCTCATAAATGAATACTAAATCGGTCATTAATACATTAATGATTAGTTTAGCGGTATTTATCATGATTGCAATATTATTTAAATAGAGACGCAATGAGTTTTGAGTAGCGGCATTCAAGTTTACGTAGACGTCGAGCTTGCTCACGTTAGAAGCGCAGCTTCTCATTACTAAATAAATTAACACCGTAAAAGCCCTGCTTTTAAACGAAAGCAATGCTCGTCTAACAAAAAATTAAAATTTATGTGGCTTAAATGGCGCTTTCAACCATTTTGAATAGTCATGATTAAATGCTGGGAACTGTTCAGATAACATCGCGTTTAATTGATCTTTCGAAAGCTTGTTACAAGGATTTTTCTGCTCTGCCAGCATAATATTTTTAAGTAATATTCTGCCAGATTGGGTATCCATAAAAAAATAAATTGCAGTCCAGCTACTAGCGTAAAGCATACTGCTGTCGCCTTTTTGCCATGTATTATTTAACCCCATTAAACGGTTAAGTCTAAACACGTTTTTAGTAAGCTTATTATTACGTACCCAGGTTTTATTTGGCTCTACAATAGCAGTTTGCATATTGTTATAGGTAAACTCAAAATACTCAGCAAACCCTTCATTTAACCACCTAGGCGTGTACCCTAAAACTGCTTTATTAATAGCATGTACGGCTTCGTGCACTGCCGTTCTCATGGTGTTTTGTTCGCCACTAAAATTAATAAACGCAGAGTTAGTTGCATGAAAATACATTCCTGCTGTATTTTCTGGGTTGCCGCCATTTTCCCTAATAGCGGCGTTATAAGCCCTACGGTTAGGTAATACCGTTAAGTTTAGTTTTACCTTTTTTAGAGCATGCGCACCAATAATTTGTCCATACACCTTAAATACTGTATTGAGTTTTACTTGTAGCTTTTGATTAAATGAAGGCGGTAAGTTAGGTGTATTTAAAGTAAGGTCAAAATAATCCAGTGGCTCAGAAAAATTACTTTCGTACTTAGATACCGCAAAGTTAGGCTTAGTATCGCTAAAATGTGTAACACCCGCCTTGTCGGTCCAAGTGTATATAGCACCGTTACGCTTATATTTTACGTCGCCTAAAGATACATCTGTACATTGTGTTTTATCTGCTTGAGGCGAGTGATTACGCGCAGGTACAAAAGAGCTGCTCGCTGGCGTTTTTTTAGGGCTTACGGGTTGTACTTTAACTAAAGGCTTACTTGGCTGAGTTACGGTTAAATCGTTATAAATACGCTTAACTTCACCTATCGGGTCGTGATAGTTAAACACCCGCCCTGTAAAATGATTAGCAATAAGCGCTGATGCAATAAGCATCACAACAAACATAAATACTATGCGAAGCTTAGTGCTAAACATCGTTACGGGCGCCCCTGCCATTGGGTTTCAAATACTTGCTTTTGTGCCACTCTATACTCGCTACACCAAACAAAATCGCTTGTTTCCATTTCTTTTTTACGACACCGCTTAGGCAGTTTATAAAATTTAGACCACGCCTCAAGCTTAGCTTTGTTTTTATAGCTGGTACTGTGCAAGGTCATGTTTGATACCTTTTGATTGAGTAACCAGTTGGTGTTCGCCGAATGTGCAGCATGTGGGCGGTATGAGTTATTACTCTTTTTAGATTTATTGCAGTGCTTTGCCAATTGGCTAAACAACACTTTGTCGCGAGCCGTTAACCGCTCACCTTTTTTAACGCTATAACCTTGCCTAAATTGAGAGCGAATAGATTCACGCTCCTTTTTTATGCTTGCGCACTTACTTTGCGTGTAAGCTTCGCCTGCATAAGCGTATGTTGAAATAAAACTAATCAAAACTAAAATCCATTTAATCATTATTCACTCCTTTAAATAACACCTCAATAAGTGTACCTATTTAAGGTTAGCAGTGCATTAAATATTGTCCTTGTTTTGCGTCATTAGTACTTAATATTTAGCAGAAATTAGCCGCAGAGTTGGCTCAAGTTAAATGGTCGATGTTTAACTTGGCTTGTAGACGTCGAGCTTGTTCACGTTAGAAGCGCAGCTTCTTATTACTTAATAAATTAACACCGTAAAAGCCCTGCTTTTAAAACGCCAACAAGTTGCACGTCTACAAAATGAAATTTTACGCTGGCGTGGATGGGTTGCGTAGACGCGATTTTATATCGCGCTTGTAGACGCCGAGCTTGCTCGCGTTAGAAGCGCAGCTTCTCATTAATTGCACCACCGAGGACACAGAGGCGCTTCGCGCTACACAGAGAAAACACAGGTATTGGTGATTTATCTCTCCAGTTTTTCTCCTGCTCTTCTCCTTTACTTCTCAGTGGTAACATAATCACTTTTAAACAGAACCAATGCGCGTCTACAGGTTATATCAAAGTGTTCTGTTAAAACTCGACGTAGGCGCGAAGCTTGCTCGCGCGAAAAGCGAAGCTTTTGAAACAATTTACTTATATCGCGTTGGCGATGGCAACCAAAGAGAAGTAGCCGCCGACTTCTCTTTGGAATCTCTCGGCGCCCCGAGCATTTTGCAATTTCCTCAAAGCCTAAATTGATATGAACGTAAACGCCGTGTATTCGCCATCCATGGCGAAGTCACGGCTTTAATTGCATTGCCTAAAGGGATTTAGGTACTTGGAATTTGTCGGGAACAAAATTCCGCCATGCAATCAATTACTCATCAATTGAGTCTTTTCGGGTAAAATGACGGGGAAATTGTCTTAGCATTAGCCTTTAAATTTGTTGTTGGTATTAGCGTTATGTATATTTAACTATCTTAACTGTTTGAGTAATTTTAATGGCTGATAACTTACCAACAACGCTAAACTTCACTCAATACCGTGATCTAGTGAAAAAGCTCAAACATGGTAAATCGCTACCAACAGCTATTTATTTGCATAAAAGCTCACTAAAAGAAGCCCTCCAACCTAAGTTATTTAGCTTTATAACAAACACCATAAACAAGCTTGAAGTAGAGCATCAATGGAACTTAATAAAACTCTATAAACGAGATTTAAAATTTACGTTACTTAACTACCCAAACTTTGATGAATACGCATACCCTGCACTTCACGCAAGCTATACAATTGACGCTGATGAGCTAACAATAAAAACAACAAGCTACAACAGCTCAAGTAACCCACCTATTTTGCATCGAAAAGAAACCTTTGTTCTCCCAAATTATCCCCACCACTCATTGTTTAAAGATATTACCCAAGAAGGTGAACAACTAGGCTTGTACCTAAACACCAAAAGTATTGGCTTTAAAAAACAATGGGAGAACTTAATTAAACGCAAAGGCTACGAGCTTGATGAACAAGGCAGGCTTTATAAAGTAGCTGAGTTACCAATGACGATAGTTGAGCATAAACCACAAACAATACAGCGCCATTTAACCGCAATAAACCGCGATAGACTTTCCGCTCCTTTTCAAAAACTGGCAAAGTATGGCTACTTAAATGGTGATTATTCAATACTCGATTACGGCTGCGGCCTAGCCGATGACGCAACGGAGCTAGAAGCACACGGATTAAATATAAATGCATGGGACCCAGTACATAAGCCAAACGGAAATAAACAAAAAAGTGATATTGTAAATTTAGGCTTTGTGCTCAATGTAATAGAAGATCAAAATGAGCGAAAAGACACTTTAACCGCTGCTTACCAATACACTAAAAAACTGCTTTTAGTATCAGTAATGCTCGCAAACGAAGCCAAACAAGAACACTTTAAGCAATATAAAGATGGCGTAATTACTAAATGGAATACCTTCCAAAAATACTATAGCCAAGCTCAAATAAGAGCCTACATAGAGCAAACCCTAAACGTTAAAACTATGGCATTTGGGCAAGGCATTATCGCTATTTTTAAATGCCCTCAGTTAGAAGAGGCACATCACCTAGAGCTGCAATTTCAAAACTATAACTGGCAACACATAACGCAAAGGCCCCAACCAAAAGCATTACCCAAAGCTCAGCAAAAAACCTTGTTTGAAAAACACCAACCATTGCTTGATGATTTTTGGCAACACTGCCTGCATTTTGGCCGTTTACCAGCAAACGACGAGTTTGAGCAAAGTACAACACTGCGCAAATATTTTGCCAGCCATAACAAAGCATTTACTCTGCTACAAAATTACTACGAGCAAAGTGAGTTTGAACAAGCACAACAAAAACGAAAACACGATTTACTGGTGTATTTTGCACTTAGCCTATTTGGTAAACGCCAAGCTAAAAGCCACATGCCAGCACGGTTAACGCGAGATTTAAAAGTACATTTTAGTGACTATAACCAAGCATTAGAGCAAGCAAAGCAATTGCTTTTCTCGATTGCAGAGCCCGCAAATATAGGTAATGCTTGTTACCAAGCCTTTGATCAAATTAAGCTCGGTGAGTTACACGACAACCACTCATACATTTTACCAACCTGTTATTTAAATCAACTCCCAGCAATATTGCGTGTTTATATAGGCTGTGCCGTACAGTTGTATGGCGATATAGACGACGTAGATTTAGTAAAAATACATATGCGATCGGGCAAGGTTACATTTTTAAAATACGATGACTTTAATAAAAAGCTGCCGCTACTCACTGAGCGCATAAAAGTAAAAATGCTAGAGCAAGATATAGACTACTTTTACTACGGCGATATTTACCCCTATCAGCCCTTTTATAACAAAATAGATTATTTACAAAAAGGCAGTAACGGGTACAAAAACCAACAACGCTTTGATAAAAAATTAGCTGACATGCTCAAAGGCGTAGCCAAAGCAGAGTGGCCCAACTGGCCCATATTACAAAAGGTGTTTGATTATTGGGGTGTGGAATTAAAAAATAATAAATTTTATAAAAGATAAAATCCTATTCATAACAAGGAACTAGGTTTTTACACAGCTAAATTGCGTTAAATAAAATAATAAAAACTGTATTTATCACGTAAGGTACGTAATAATATTACGTACCTTACGTGATGAGATTAAATTATGAGCACTCTTGAAAGCAATTATTGCTACAGCTTCCCCGCAGTTCGTGGCCAACAAGCTGGCAAACCATTTTATATAGCAACCTGCCCTTTAAGGCTCATACCTAAAATATTCATGTATGACGAAGAAGAAGTCCCCGTAGAGCTTAGAGCTCAACGTACTCTCAATAAAGGCCGCATACCAGAAATGGCTCGCTACCTAGTTGAGTCACCGCATGATTATGTATTTTCAGCTATCACGGCCTCTATCGGAGCCGAAATCGATTTTATTGAAGTAGATAAAAATAGCAACATTGGCAGCTTAAAAGTCCCTATGGATGCGCAAATTCTAATAAACGATGGCCAACACCGTCGCGCAGCTATTGAAGAGGCTATAAAAGAGCGCCCAGAGCTAAGCCAAGACAACATTGCAGTACTCTTTTTTGTAGACGAAGGCTTACAACGTAGCCAACAAATGTTTGCCGATTTAAATAAATACGCAGTACGCCCTAGCCCATCACTTGGCACTATGTACGATCACCGCGATCAAGCATCTGAACTTGCTCGTTATTTAGCTTTAAATACAAAGCCTTTTGCAGGGTTTACTGAATTTGAACGCTCTACAATTGCTGTTAAAAGTAGTAAACTGTTTACCCTTAGTGGCATTAAACAAGCAAACCGCGTTTTACTTGGTAAAGGGACTAAGGAAGGCTTTAACGAAGACGAAAGGCAAATTGCTGCAAAATACTGGGAATCACTAAATATTTATATGCCAGAATGGATACAAGTACAAAATAAACAGCTATCTGCTGCAGAATTTCGACGAGAGTATATTTCGGCACATGGTATTGGCCTTCAAGCACTTGCTCTAGTTGGTAAAAGCTTACTAACACTTAGCGATTCAGAAAAACAAAAAAAACTCAAATTAATTGCCAACATCAACTGGCTTAAAAGTAATCCTGCTTGGGCTCATAGAGCAATGCAACATGGCAGACTTTCAAAAGCTATGAGTAATATTTTCCTTACCAGCATGCAAATAAAACGTGAAATTGGCCTCCCTCTTTCGAAAGAAGATGTACAAAAAGAGAATGAATACTTAAACGCATGAAATTATTAAACCAGTACGATCTAGAAGACTACATCGAATTTATCGAAAACGAATCGTTTGCAGGTAGCCAGCTACACAACTTTGTAGCCGACACCCAACGTGTTTACATGGCTGACAAACGCCCATGGGTATTAGGTTACAGTGGCGGTAAAGATTCATCTGCCGTAATGACCCTAATTTACTTTGCACTACTAGGCTTAAAACCAGAAGACCGCCACAAGCCCGTTTTTGTAGTCGCGTCCGACACCTTAGTAGAAACACCTATGGTGGTTGATCACGTTGATAAATCACTAAAACTAATTGAAGAAGGTGCAAAGCGCGAAGGCTTGCCAATTACTTCGCATAAAGTAGTGCCAAAATCAAACAATACGTTTTGGGCTAATTTATTGGGTAAAGGTTACCCTGCACCAACACGTAACTTTCGCTGGTGTACAGAGCGAATGAAAATCGACCCTGTAAGTACCTTTATTAAAGAGCGCGTAAGCGAATACGATGAGGTAATTGTTGTACTTGGCTCTCGCTCACAAGAAAGTGCATCGCGTGCGCAAGTAATTAAAAAGCACAAAATTGATGGTTCAGACTTAGCCGTACACACCACTTTAAGTAACGCCTTTATTTACACGCCAATTGATACATGGAGTGTTGACGATGTGTGGAAAATATTACGCCTGTGCCACTTAACAACCGAAGAAACGCCTTACGGCACTAAAAACAAATGGTTTGATAAGTACGACCTCGAATGGGAAAACCCATGGGGCGGTAAAAACCTTGTGTTATGGAATCTATACAAAGACTCATCAGGCCAAGGCGAATGTCCAATGGTTATTGATGAAACCACACCATCATGTGGTAATTCTCGCTTTGGTTGTTGGACATGTACCGTAGTAACGCGCGACCGCGCGATGGAAAGCCTGATACAAAATGGTGAGCAATGGATGACTCCACTACTAAAATACCGCAATATTTTATCGCGTAGTACATCACCTAAGCTTAAAAAGAAATACCGCAACCACATTCGTCGCGATGGGCGCTTAGCGTTTAAAACCTTAAAAGAAGACAAAGAGCGCGTATTAACAGACGACTACACAACAGGCCCTTACAAATTAAAGTATCGCCAGCAGGCTATGCGTTTACTGCTTAATATACAAAAGCAATTTAACGACCAAGGCCGTGATGTAGAGCTAATTACCGTTGATGAATTACACGCAGTAAGGCACGAATGGTTAAACGACCCCAACGAGCCAGATTGGGAAGATACCCTCCCCGGTATTGTATTTGAAGCGCTAGGCATTAAGCTCGACTGGACAATAGACGACTCTAACCAATTTAGCTTAACCGAAGGCCTATTGCTTAACGACATTGCACCTAAGCATGGCGTATCGCCGCAAATGGTTAAAAAGCTAATAGATGTTGAAACCCAAATGAGTGGCCTTGCTCGTCGTACAGGTATTTTTAATCGCATTGGCCGCTTAATTCAGCAAGATTGGGAAAGCGCCGAAGTTATTATTGCCTCTAATTTAGATATTCGTCAGAGCCAAATGCGCCAAAGTAACGAAGTAAAAGCGCTAGAAGACGATCTAAAACAAATTACTGCATTGCTCAAAGCTGAGGGCATAGAATGATTTTTAAAACACTGACTCTAAATAACTTTCGAGTTTTTAACGGCCAAACCACTATAGATTTAAATCCGCGTAAAGAAGGCATGTTTGAGCGCCCTATTATTTTATTTGGCGGTTTAAACGGTGCAGGTAAAACCTCTATTCTTACCGCTATTCGCTTGGCCTTATTAGGAAAGCGTGCGTTGGGTGCTGTAATCACAAAAAAAGATTACCTAAGCTACTTAAACGAGCAAACTAATAAAACGGCTACTAAAGCTCAGCAAGATGCCGAAGGCAGCATAACACTTAGCTTTTCTCATACTCACCAAGGCAAACATAACCTTTACGAAGTAACCCGTAAGTGGAAGCTTGAGGGCGATGAAAAGTTAACGCTCACTATTAATGGCGAGCAAGATACCTCGTTAAACTCAGAGCAAGTACAAGCGTTTTTACATGAAATAGTACCGCCAGGTATAGGCGATTTATTCTTTTTTGATGGCGAAAAAATAGCAGAGCTAGCAGAGGACGATACCGGCTCTTACTTAAAAGAAGCCGTACAAAAACTGCTAGGTATCGATATTATAAACCGCCTAAGCAACGACCTTGATATTTACCTAAAAGGCCTAGGCGCAGAAACCGCCGACAAAGACACACTTAAAAAAATTAAAGCCGCAGAAGATCAAAAAAAGCAAATTACCCAGCAAGTAAATGCAACAAGGGATAAAGCCGACAGCATTGGTGCGCAGTTAACAGAGCTTAAAAATAAAATAGCCAACAAAGAGTACGAAATACAAGCCCAAGGCGGCGCATGGGCTAAAACCAAAGATCAAGAGCAAGCACAGGCCTCAGAACTTATTGAGCTTGAAAAAGAGCTAACCGCAAAAATACGCCAAGAGCTAAGCGGCAGCTTGCCTATGGCACTTGCGCCAACGGCAATGCAAAGCTTAATTGAACAGCTAACCAGCGATCAACAAATCAAGCAAGCCAAAGCGTTTGGTAATGAGTTAGTACAAGCGTTACCAAATCTTGAAAGTGCACTTAATCAAAAGTTTGATGCCCAAAGCAGCGATATAATGGCAACGGTAAATAGCTATTTTGGTCAGCTGGTAAATCAAACCGCCCTTGCCGAGCCAAAACTTGATATTTCAGACTCTGAATTTGCACTTATAAACGCACAAGTAACAGAGGCTTCGCAGTCACAAGCGTTAATAAAAGAGCTTTCAACAGCGCTTACTCAAACACAAAACAAGTTGAGCTCACTTTCAATTAATATTGAGCGTGCGCCAGATGCTGCCGACTTACACGAGTTATATACATCACTGCGCGAACTTGAAAAGCAACGCGATGCGACAAGCAAAGAGTACATAAGCGAACTATTAAAAGCTAAAGAGTTTAAAGCTAAAGAGTTAGAGCTGGCTAAACGTCTAGAAAAAGACTACGCCAAGCTTAAAAACAACCACTCAGCCGATAAAGCCGTTGAGCGTGTAGAGCTTAGCCAATATGTACTGCAAGACTTTAAACACGCTCTTACAGAGCTGCGTGTAACGCAATTAGAAGAGCTATTTGTAAAAGCGTATCGTAAGCTTGCCCGTAAAGAAGATTTAAAGCTTTCGGCTAAAATAGACCCAACTAGCTTTGACGTAAACCTAGTCGATGCCGAAGGCGTTATTATTAACCGTAAATCTATGTCAGCTGGTGAAAAGCAAATATTTGCCTTCGCTATTTTAGAAGCGCTTGGCAAGCTTTCAGGTAAAGTATTGCCAGTGGTAGTAGATACGCCACTTGGCCGTTTAGATTCAAAACACCGCGACAAACTTATTAAGCACTACTTCCCAGAGGCCAGCGAGCAAGTCATACTGCTTTCAACCGATACCGAGGTAGACGAAGACTTTTACCAAGCCATTGAGCATAAAGTATCTCACGCGTTCGAGATTGAGTTTAACCAACATACTAATTGTTCAACCCTGCGAGAAGGTTACTTTTGGGCAGAGCTTGCACAGGAGGCTATATAACATGCTCCCACAAACTATGTGGCTTAATAAAGCCGTTGAAGAACAGCTCCAAACCCTTAAAGGCAAAACAGGCGTTACACCAAACGTAGCCGCCCGTATCGCGTTTTTTCGCTCTGTTGAAAAGGGCTTTGTATTTGATATAGATACTGATTATAAGCTCTCTGGTAGCTTGAAGCTTGATAAACATACTTGGCTGGGTAAAACCCAAATTGTCACTGAACTATTGCTAAAACAGCGCTACCCTGATTATTCTGATAAAGAATTACAGATGGCTTGGGCAGCGCATGTTGAGGATGGAGTATCTGCGATTAGAAATCATAAAAATTTAGCTTTTTTATGTGGCGAAATATAATAAAACTCTCATAAATAAAGTGTTTTGAACTTCTAAGCTAAGCCCATTATTTTAACTAAAACAATTAGTTAAAATAATGGGCTGGTGTTTGAGCTAATCCATGCCTGCAGCGTCAACTATTTGGCTGTCTACTTCTTCTCTATTTATCAATCCAGCTTTCAACCTAAAAACATTTAACAACCGGCTTTTTGTAGCTGTTCTTGCGCTAAAGTACTCATTATCGAATGATATTCCAGAGAAACCATTTAAAGCAATGTCGAAATTTAGGTCTTTCCCTAGTATCACAAATTTTTTAAGTAAAAGTTCCCTTAAAAAGTCAAATTGAGCTGTTATACCAATAGTACTGAAGACTATATCATCATCATTTTTATTGCTCCATAAAGTGTTACTCATACTCTGAAAATATCTTTCTACTACCATTTTTATAGCTAGGTCGTTTCCATTTAGATAATAAGAGCGCAACGGGTACTTTTCATTTGGTTTCAAGTCTAGACGAGAGGAATTTCCCAGTAATTTTTTCTTTCCAATCTCGTAACGATCTGCTTTAGCATTACCTGTAATAAGTGATGTAACTCCAGCAATGAAGCATGCTGAAGAAATACTCCACCCCTCAACAGGTTGGTTATTTTCCTCGCCCTCTTTTTTAGGTTTTACTTTTTTAACAAGCTCTATTCTGTTTTGAAATGGGCTACCTTCTTGAAGGTTAAACTCTCTAGATAACTTTACTGCAACAATATCCGGTGACCAATAATCACTTTCAGATTCGTCGAGCTGATATCCGAATAATTGATAGGCGAGGCTTTTATCCACTTTTTTTTGATTAAAGTTAATAGTCGCGAATACTAGTGCTTGTAATGAAGGGGGTAATTCAAAGTAGATAGAGCAAGGTACATCCATTTTGATTTTAGATTTTAAAAATCCATTAATTCTATGCTGCCCATCAACAATAGCAGCAAGTTTAGCTTTATCATCTGGAATGTCGATAAATAAACCTTCTTCATTTTGAATTAGCGACCAGGCCTTAGTCGGCTCGGCTTCTAAGCTATCATCTTCATAATAATTAACTGCTAAAATTACTGAATTAGGTATAGCTGCATTATTTGTTTCTAAATAATTAGTTATTTCCCTAACCCTGTCATCATCTAACCCCCTTTGATTCCCTGTTAAGTTCATACCATTGATTTCTGTTGCTCTGGAATAAGTCACATCCTTAAGTAAATCGGAACTTACAGCGGCTATATAAAAAGTCCCCAAAGGCTGATCTACTTCTAAACATTTTATTCTCATAAACCATCACCTTTTATTTCCGAAGCACTTTTGGTTTCAGCTTTTAAATTTGGTTCCAAATTTTTTAAAGCATGCTCATTAATTTTTTGGAACTTAGGCTTTTTAATATTTATAAGCAACCAAAACACAATTGTTAGACCCAAAGACCAATAAATAGCGTCATTGTTTTTAAGTGCGGCGAAAGACATCAATGCAGCCAAAGCCCACAAAAAAAACATCCCATGCTTTGAAAGCATTTTATCAAGGTCCTCACTCTGTATGTGTTGACTATTTTTCTCTTCGAAAAAATAGTCAGTCGCTACACTACCTAAGGTTGCTATACAAAAGGTAAACACTGATAAGTTATCAATTCTTTCAGCCCAAGAATCCTCCACAGCTGTTGGTAGAGCTATAGCAGAACTTGGAAAAAAACCAATCCAAATCCCCATCGTTCCCAAACCAATAGCTATAGTAGAAAACATTATAAAGCTGGGGCTTCTCATAATTTCAATTAAACTCTTAAAAATAATGGCAAATAGCTTCCACCACATTTTAAAACTTGTAAGAAATAGTGAAATCTTTCTACTCATATTTTTCCCCTTCGTATTACACCAGCTCCGTAGTGATTCGTACGTATTTTCTACTTTTTCACACATAAAAATCCTTACTTCAAAAGTACAAAACTTTTGCTTTCGTTCTTGCCTGATGTAAAACGTTCACTTCACCTAAATACATTCTCACCATGCCAGTCAAAATAAGCTTCTAAAGGTAAGTGCTTAATTTGCCGAGGTCGTTGAATTTGCTTACTGTCAAAATCACAGATCAACTGTTCGACTATTCCACCACCATTAACTGAATTAGATACTGCCACCCGCATTTCTGGGGTAATTGTGATTGCTCCCTTGTCTAGCGCTTTATGATGAATAGAGCAAAGCGCCAAACCATTATTTACATCGCATGGGCCATTAAACTGCTTCCATTTTATATGCGCAGCTTCAATAGCAAATAAATCGTCATTTATGCGCGCATCAAAGCCGCAAATCGCACATTTTCCGTTGTAGGCATTGAGTACTTCTCGCCTAAAATTAGGATCACGCTTTTGCACTTGTTTAAAAGTAAACTCTAAGCCGAGTTGAGCTGTAATCTCTGGCACAATACTTTCAGGAAAGCTTTCTGAAAGTATTGTTTCGAGTAGCTCTATAGCAAGCTGCGTATCGCTTTGTAATAACTTATAAATCTCATCACTAAAACCACCTGTTACTTGGTGCTTTATTAACTCGGACTTTTTAGCGTCTGTATTGCTACTTCTTGGAATACACTCTTCAGCGTTGTCTAAACGCCATATTCCATCATTAAATAAACGCCAAAAAGGATACTCCGGGTGATAGGCTTTTCGCGAAGGGCCAAACCGCTTTAGCAGAAGATGAACATCTCTATCAATCTCATCTTCGTAACTAAACATCTGCCCATGGCCTTGAATGTACTTTGCAAGCGCATAAGCCATCATTAATGGCTTATTAGGTGCACGCTCATCACCTCGATTCCAGCGTTTAACACCTAGTATGGCTGCACGTAGCTCATTAGGCGTCATAATCTCTCACCCAATGACGTAATCTGTACTTTTTTAGCTCCTTGCTTTATGAACCCGTTTTGATCTTTATAAAGGCCAACGGAAATACATTCGCCTTTTTGTAAGGAGGCAAGTTCATCAGCCCAATACTTTTTATTCGTACCAGGGACCGCTTGTTCTAGTAATTTTGCATAACTATCGGCTTCTGTCTCAGCTGGTGAAAAAAATAGCTTATGTGCCGCCTGGAATAATCTATCTTGCTCTTCTTTCTTTAAGTTACTGAGTGTTTGAGTTGCTAGAATAAGCGATAAACCATATTTTCGCCCTTCTGTAAGCATTTTTGCTAGTGGACTATCGAGGCGATGATCTAAGTTTTGCACTTCATCTAATACAACAGGTAGAGGCTTATTTTTATCACCTTGTAAGCACGCATAAGAATATAAATCCCAAAGTATAAACTCCGTTGCAGCACGCCAAACATCTCTAGAAAGTGTTGCCATTTGAATCAACCGGCACAGAGACTCTCTATCTTGAAATATTGTCTGCCAACCATTTTCATTATCTTTACATGCAAAAATATTGGCTTTTACAATTGGCATTAGCTTATTTGCAAGCTTAGCACCAGTAGCATCGTATTCTTCTAGTTCTTTGAGCATTTTAGTAAAGCTATAATCTGCACCATAAAGCTCAACCCCCTCTTCAATAACTCTTATTAGTGTTGGTAGTTGCTGCTCGCCAATACTTGAAAAAACAGAATTAAATACAGATGCAACACGCGTTGCAACATCGTGCGCTTTATCTTTAAGTTCAAAGCCTGCAATAACACTTTTTTGCTTTTTAAATGGATTTAAATCTATCGGTGCGTGTGCAATTAAATCAGTTTTAGGGTTAACTAATTGCTTAAATTCTTTTTCTAAATGCACTGGTAAAAAGCCATTTGTGTAATCTATAACTAATGAATTTATATGCGCTCTAGCAAGCTCACTTAAAAGTGCCTGTATACAATAGGTTTTACCTTGTCCTGAACGCCCAAAAACAATTAGGTGCCTATTTGCAAGTGCCTCATTACCATATTCCCAATAAATATCTTCGCTGGTAACTAAGTCTCTACCAATTAGGACTCTAGTGCGCTCAAGAGTATGTTGCTTAACATTGCCTTGAGTGCTATCGAGGATAATGTCTTGATCGTGCGCTTGAGGTGCCTCAATTTCAGAATGCTCTAACTTATGGCTATCTGACTCGATAATCTTGCTATCAAGCACATTACCTTGATGCTGAGCCTCTGAAGTGTGGCCCTCGGTTTGCTCGCGCCTGGTCGAATTGGCAACTTGGCTTAATGCGCGCTTTACAACATGATCGTATACACAAATTTTTGCTTTAACCCATTCAATAGCTTCGGTATTTGAATCGGTTAAAAGCAATGCTTGACGGCAAAAATCAGCTAAGCCCTTTTCTTGTAACTCAACTTTTGACACTAAGTTTTGAACAAAATAAAGACTTAAACCAAAGTCATTACTATGTACTTTTAACAAAGAAATATAAAAGTATTTGTTTAGTTGAAGTTCTAACTTACGGTTTAAGTAGATTTGTAAGCTTTCCCCTTCAATAATGTCTATTTCTCTTTCAATAAATACAGCTGCATGCTGCATAATTTCTTCTATATTGTAATCGTTAAAAGCATTCTCGACGTGTGCAAAGTGGGTTTCATCAACACGGACAATTACACCTTCAGTTAATAAAATATCCATATAGAAGGCTGCATGACCTAATGAATTACTGCGGATCCTAGCTGCAACATCGTGTTTGTTTATTGGGGTTAAGCTATCTTTAAAAACACTCACTAAAACTGACCGCTGGGAAGCTAGGCTAAACTCACTATTTAAACTAACAGTATCAGCGCCAGACTTACCATTGAAGTAGATACCGGCAGTTTCTCCAAATGTTCTAACTACGTAGCGTATAACAAAATAATCATGGGTAAAGCGAGCTTGGTCACAAATATCTACAGCTAAATTTACTGATTCTCTATTTGTATGCTTATAATTTTGCAGCTTAGATTTTACGGTAGTCAGAATATATTGAATATCTTGATCGCTGATTTGCAAATAGCAAAGATGTCTATAAGTACCACGGCCACTTTGATAAATTAATTCTCTATCACAGCCACTAGCAAAACCAGGCTCTGGACGTTCAACTAGCATCTCGTTTGCACTGATGCCTTTTTCTTCTGCTTTTTGTTGAAGCAATTGCCATGCAACACCATTTGGAAAGTCTAGCAATGTATTTACGATAGTTTCAACTTTAGGAAGTTTTAGCGGTTTAACGTATTCATTGTTCAACTCAAGGTGGCCACTCTCTTGCCATCTTAATATTTGATTTTCAGCAACAGCCAAATCAATATCAGCAGTTTCATGCACAAACCAGATCAAATCTTCAAGCAGTGCTGGCGACTTGTTAGCTATCCAAAATTCATTAAAAAAATCTCTAGATAATGATGGGTTTGTAATGTACTGAATTTCATTTTCTTCGAGTCCACAACAAAGCTCTAAAAACATATAAAACTGTTTTTGGTTGGTAAAATTTTGTCTCAATTGATTAAATAAAGGCTCACGCAATTCACTCAAGTTTGATTGCACAACTGCTTTAATTACTTTTTGAGATACAGTTAGCTTAGAGAGAAAACTTTTTTTAGCTTTAACTTCTATTTGTCTAATGCGCTCCCTTGTTAAACCAAAGCCTTGGCTGATCTCTTCAAGTGTTTCACTCTGCGTGCTAATACCTAATCTTCGAGTAAAAACCTGTTTATCACGGTCCTTAGCTGTTTCTAAATAGCTTTGTAAACTATTCATTAACTCTGTTTCTAAACTTGCTAAGTCAATATCGTAATCTTCTATTAATAATGTGTCTTCATTGCTGGCAGCAACAGCAAATGTATCCTCAGTTAACTTTTGCTTAAATTCATTGAATTTAGCTAGCTTCCCTTTACCAAAGCCATTTAGTGCTAACATTTGAGTTTCTTTTAACTCGGTAACTTGCTTAACTATAATTTCTTTACCAAATGAACGAATAATAAAGTTAGCCAGAGCATTGAATTCTTGGTCAATATGTAAATCTTTAAGAAATACGTCACTCGTTTTAGTTTTTGCTTGAGTTGGGTTTTTAAGAAAGTCTTTTAACCTATAGAAAGGTAATAAATAAGTACTATCGTTGTTTACTAAACCCAAAAAATTACTTTCGGTAAGTGCAAAAAGGTCTTCTTTAGTTAAATCACACTTTAAGCATTCACATAGTAAAGATATTAATTCTTCAAACTCCTTTGGATAGCCAAACTGTGCATTCCACGTAACTGCCGTTCCTTCACTGCTTTCTAAATTGCTGCTGTCTTCGCTATCAAGTTGCACATCTTCAATTTCTTTAATGTTACTTTCTTCGTTAAGCTCTTCACTTGTAACCAAACTTGGACACTCTATCAAAATCGGAGCAGTATTAAATAATATGTATTTGCTTAACTCAGGCAGCTCTTGGCTAATGGTTAATTTTTCATTAATTAATTCAATTGAATTACTTTGCAGCAAACGCATCCAGCCAAATGAAATCTCAATTGTGAGTATGTTGGTTGCTTCATCAACTTTAGGGTTCGTTCTAGCTGTTTTTAAGTCGTTTTTAAACGCTATAGCAAAGCCGTCTACATAACCTTCAACATCACACAATTCGAAATGACCTTGCTGATAATATTCCTTATTATTCACGAATGTTTCAAAGTGATTTTCTGGAAAAAGCTTATATAACTCAAAGCGCTCTACTTGCGCAAACACGTGCTGCACAAATAGCGTACGGTATATTTGCGCTTTTAAATCATTACCCGAGAGTAAATTACTCATAAACGCTTTTAGTTCGACTGCTTGAGCTATTGCTTTACTAAAGTCATTCCCAGTTTCGCGAGTTTTTACTTCAAGTGGTAGTAAGTACATCTGGTTTTGCTTGAAACCAACAAGCAATAAATCGTCGCTCATCACTTTATGCTTTTTATTCTGCAAACGAGCAGAAAAATCAGACTCAGATATTTTTAAGCCCAAATTTCCTGTTACTCTAATTAACTCAGCTATAGATAAAGGAACCCATGTAATGTCACTCTTCGCCAAAAGGCCTGAAGCGAATTTATAGGCAGCAACAATGCCTTGTTTCTCTTTTAATTGGTTTTGAACGCTGACTGTTTGTGGTTTATTCGCTGTTTTAACGACATCTAGTAACCATTGACCACTAATTGCATTAAATGAATTAACTAATTCTGTTGAGGACTCTTTCAACAAGCCACGATATAAATCAGTCTTAGTAGAGATAGTAATCGCATCATAACCAGTACCATTAGTGTACTTATCAGAATAATGAATCAGAATAGTATCTTTATCATCAAAAAACTCTAGCGTTACTTTTGGATCTATTATGCATGTCCATATACTCGATGAGTATATGGAATTTAATGACTGCCTGAATGTATCTTTAACAGCCAAAGCTGGGACAATAGATGGATTATAACTCGCGGTATTATCGCGAAAAGGCTTAAATAAACTATTATATTTCAGTGCAAACCTTACCGTCATACTTAACTTTTCAAGTCCTTTCACACCGAAACCTGTGTAATAGTTTTCATTCTCTAAATATGATGCTTCACCTGCTATTAAACCATTACAACCAACACCTGTGTATGCGCTATTAGCGGTTTTGTCGACAAGCTTAACTTTTTCATTGTTTTTAAAAAATGAAATGTGTGCATATGCATAATTTTCTTGATTAATCTGTTTACTGTAAATGAGTTTACTCTTTACAAGATTGATCAAAGCATCTGTCTCGTCTACTTTTTCACTTTCTTTCTTTCGTACTAGCTTCCTAAGTACACTAATATCTGTGGACTCTGTGAATGTATCAAACGCTGTGTTGTGTAGCCTATCATCATAAAGAGTAATATGAATTCGAAGTGCCTGCTCTTTATTTCGGCGATAGTAATCAATTATGCCTTCAAACACATATTCATTTTTTTGGTTATGTATTGAGTTTATTAGTACTGGTGTACCCTGATTTCTCTCAAATAACATGCTAAAGCAGTCAATGAAATCATGCAGTTTTTCTTGTACTAATTTAGCTACATAACTTTGATTACTTCGCTTCTGTGGTACTAATTGCAACCACAGTCTATTTGCCGAAGCAGGCTTGCTATATGCGTAATCATAGTTAGCATCATAAACAACTGGAAGAAGTCCTGCTGGTGTCAGTTTATCAATGGTGACTTTGGGTAGTTTGCCTATAACTTTATTGTCGTCATTATTTTGCTTCACTAGTTGCAATAAGTAACTCAACACCAATGGATGAAAAGGGGTTAACCAATCTGTCGCATCTTCTTCTTGCTCAAACGCACCGTGGTACATACCGACTTTAATCAGAGCTTTATGATGACGGGATAAAGAATTTTCTGGAATGCTATTTAAGGCTAGTTCAAATTGCTCAAGTAAGCTTTCCACTATTACTTGTAATTCTTCAGGCCAGCTTGTTAGTGACAATATAGTATTGTTAGTCGAAAGCCAGTTATAAAGAGCTTGATATGCTTCAGCTAAGTTGGCATTAATATTTTTTAAATCAACTAGCTTAAGCTGCTCATCAGTCGTTTGGTCTTTGTAAAGTAAATTACTTCCTATGTAGTCAGCCTCAATCCTACATAAGCCTTTAGCGTTTACCGAAAGCTCTTTTTCTTTGCCAGCATAAACAACACGTTGAGATTCGGTTTTATAGTTTGCTTGGCCATCTAAACTATAAATATTGTTTACTCGGCTCTCGTCTAGAATGCTCGGTAGTTTAATTTTTTCTAAACTAGCTTTACCAAACAGGTGAACTGGTAATTCATGAAATTCATAACACAGAGTAGCTGTACTTGCTGTTTCAGCTTCGAGTAAAGGTAAGAAGTTTACTTTTCCTAGTTTTAGCAAATCAATTTTTGACTCAACGTCTGACACATCAAGAGTTTCGTTTAACTCTTCATTAAAAACTAATGGTTCAGTAACATTATCTAGGTTTACCTGCCCTTTATTACGATTAAACTCTATCGTTATTTTTTCCCATACGTTTATTAGCGGGAAGGTATTTTTTGGGATTAATAAAACATTAAGTTGGATTTTTTCTGGACCACTCGTGCGATTTAACTTAATTTGGAATAATTTCACGCTGCCATCATAGTTAAAATTAGTTGTCAGAATGCTATATTTTTCATGATTTCCGATACGTGGGTCTAACCTGATTATTTCATAATCGCCGGCTACTCTAACTTCATCCATTTTTAGTAAAGTGTCGCCTTTATTGTACTTAACCTTTATTTCCAGTGGTCCTGCATCTGCTTCAATCAAAATACTATTTACTTTGCATTTTGTATCATGGGCTTTGATGTGTTTGTGTTTTTGGCCATTAACTTCTAATTGATCAAAAGTGAGTTTTCTTGTTTTGTTATTTTCTATTTCGGATTCTAAAACACTAAATTCCAGCCCTTTCCATTTATCACCCTTGAGAAAATTATCTTTTGTAAATTTCTCACCAAACCCTAGCTTTTCAAATCTATCTTTGGCGCTCTTTTCGTCAAGGTGATCGTTTTTGATTGTCTCTATTTCGGTGTAAAGCCTGCCATTTTTATTAATATCGTTTTTTATCGCTTTTTTATCTGTAAAGCCTAATAAGCGACTATCTTGGAAAAGGCCGTGCTGTTGGAATTTTGTTTCATTATTTATTATTGAGTTATATAACGCTTCATAACCAAATACACTTAAATTTTGCTCTTCAACATCACGCTTTTGTTTCTCTGCGATAGCTTCGATGACATTTGTATGTTTGTGCTTTTGAGCTAATTTATCCAACTGTTTTTGCACATACTCAGGTGTAAATACCCCATCGCTTACACTTATATCCTGACAGCTTGTAAGTATTGTCTCTAAGGCACTATTGTGTATTACAAATAGACTTGTATTTTCAAGGTTATTAATAGCATCTCTTACATTTGCGATAAAATCTTCGCTATACGTTTCTTTTTCTTTTGCCGCACTATCATGCAGCATAATAATCAACTTTAGCCCACACTCTGCTTCAACAACAGGGACTGTGACACCGTCTATTAGTATTGTGCTATTTTTTGTATTCAAAACACCTAAACGTGCATTAAATAATTTTTTTGCTTTATCAGGATCGGAACACACATAATGGAATTTCGTTGAACGTGTATTGCCAAGTTTAATACTCTCAAGAAAAAGGTTTAGAAGAAACGACTCATATGGTACTTGTGACATAAACTGCATCCCCGCTATCACTTAATTTAATTACATTTCCGATATTTTCATATATCGTTAAAAGTGCTTGTTTAGATTTGAGGTCAAAATAAATACCACGCTCACTGAAGCCTTCAACTACATCATCGATTAATAATTTTTTCTTCTCTCCAATAATTAGATTAGTGATAAGTAATACTGTCTTAGTCGATAATTGGAAATACCAACCACCTGCTCGTCCTTTGTTAACTCTAAAGTTACTAGCAAAATTATTTGTTGCAGCAGTACAAACCATTTGGTTTGCTCTATAGCGCTCTGACTTTTTATTATTTTCTTTAAAAATTTCTTTGTGGTAAGTCAAACCATCATTTATAGCGTCTTCAAAAGCGCTTTGATAGCCAGCAAAGTGAATATTAAACTCATTACAAAATAAGGAATTCAATTCGTTTATTTGTTCAATGAAAACCTGTTCATGGGCTTGTTGGCTTATAACCCAAAGAGGTTGAGTTGCAATTAATTCTAGGTAGCCTAAATGAGGAAAAATATCATAACTAGCGCCTACATCTTTTTCAAAAACCCTTTTGTAACCTTTTAGAAATGAGGAATGTCGTTCTTTACTTGCTTTCTCTCCTTCTAAGATGAAATACATTTCTTGACTAGTTGGCTCACTGAAACGCACTTTAGGAGAATATAGATGAAGTGATAACTGAGTAATATATAAGAAGGAATATATCTCTATTAGATGTTCCAAAGAATCATTCAGTAATTCTGGTCTAGCACTAATAAATGAAAAATCTTCTTGGCATTTTTCGGCTAAAAATGGCAAATATGGAACCTTTACTTTGCTTTTTACAGCTTCGGTACATAATTTCTTAGCACTAGTATTTATTATCTCTTCAAGAAAGTTATTACCTATAAAATCCACATTTTTAGTATTTAAGCCGTACAGCATAGCATCGAACACATCTACCATTGTTTTAGTCCTGGCAAGCGCATTTTCACTATTTACAAGCCTAGAATATGGTGTAATTTCATAAGACTCAGTATTTTCAAAGTAAACTTTTTCAATAATCGTCGCTAAATCTTTTGTATGCCTATTCTCTTTAATGTCTCTTAAAATGTTTTCATAAAACTCTTCACGAGTCTGTAGATTGCATTCAAGTGAAAATAAATTTTGGCATATAGTTTTATAGACAATACTCCAGTTCAAGTCTTGTGCAGTTGGCAATCTGGGACCTATTGGGAGATAACGTGCTGCGTTATTTTTATAATTACTACTAACTTTATTTTTTGATTGAATTAAATGTTCATTCATTTGAAATCACCAATCACTGTATAGCCTCTAAGACCCTTTTTAGCTTCAGCATAAAAAGTACCTTGCGCTTTTTTATCTATTAATCGAACTTCCTTAGCCTTTGAAGTAGCAGCGATTAAGTCTGATATAAACTCTTCGAGTTTCGTGTACTCATTGTGCAAGCTTCTGTTTGGTAAGTATCCATTATGGATATTTCTTATAAGACTAAATACTTTGATATCAAGATTTAGCGTAACCGCCTCATCGCCATTAACTATAAACCGAATTGGCATTATATCTGGTGCCGTTAGTCTATTCTCTTCAAGCCAATCAAGATCTATTTCTGCTTCTATCTTGTTACAAATAGCAAAGTCTTTTAGCTCTCTACTGATCACAAAACCACTGACATCAGTATTCACTTTTCTATTTACATAGTTAGCAATATCAGATAGTAAACTTTCTTCTAATATACTAATTAATAAATCTGCATCGTCCTCATTAAACTCACTTTTAATGAGAACTTCATAAATAGCACAATAACTTTCCAGCACATGATTATTTAATAGGTTGAGCAAATCGCTTTCTGAGTAAAGGTCACTTAATACTTTATTTAAAACCCACGAAAACCTAATAAGGTTGTTCTTACTTAACTTACAACCGGCTGTTTTTTGAAGATAGTTGATGCTTTTTAGAGTATTTTCATTCAGCGAACCAGTCGCTTGTGCTAGCAAAAAGGTGTCAAGTAGTTGACTACTAGTTTGAAGTGGGTCTTGACTAACTATTTTCTCAGAAAGCTGATTGTCTAGGCACGTGAAAAGGTTACCAATTATTCCGTCATCATTTTCTGTTGTGATTAATTGATAAATAAAATCAACAAAAAGTCTAGGTATCAGAAATTGCTCATCATGCAACCTAATCAGACCAAATAAATAAACTAGCGCATTTTGAAACTCAGGCAAGCCTATTACTTGAAAGTTATATGCTATCTGGCTTTCTTTCTGCTTTTCCAAAAGATATAACTCGTAAAATGGATTTGAGTCACACTCTTTTGTTAAATTTTTTAAGTAAGAGGTCACAAACTCAGATGTCACACCGCATTTGGTGAAATTCAATCTTGGATAACTTTCGAAATCATAAAAATATGCATTTTCTATTTGGTACCCTTTTTCGTGTCTATTCTCTAAAAATTTGGAAAATAATACTTTAATATCATCGTGCCTATCAGAACCAAACTTAATAAACTTTTGAAACATACCAATATTGATACCAACAGCGAGTTTATGTTGTTGTATTTTCTGCTCATCAAACAGTTCATCTAAGCTTTCAACCGCAGTACCATGCTGTGTTTTTCCATGAGTAGCATCAAGATGAAACACAACATCCTGAAACTCAAGTTTGTTACAAAGGCGTGTCAATACTTCTGATTTACCATCACCAGAACTACCACACAAAAATAAGATGCTATTAGTTGGGGCTTCTTTCAGTTTACCCTCGTAGTCAACGGCTATGTCAGGCTCTACATATAAGTATTCTTTGTATTTATATTCATCTGGCTGCTCACCTTTTCGAATTGTTGATACTGAATAAGGTGATGACTTTGATAAGACGCTGAGGGCTTCTTTCAACCGCATAATAATATTCCCAATACAGAGCGGCTCTATTAAACCGCTCCTTGGTTTGTCTGTTTAAAACTAACTTACCGTTAAGTTAGTATTCATTTAGAAACAACTTACATGATAACACCCAAAAAATATAGCCTTTTTAGGTAGATACAGTCTAAAAATAGTACGCCAATATCATTAATTATTGTGATTGCTCAAATAATTTGATAGCACTACTTGGGATTACGCCATAGTACAGTGCAAAAGTTTGCAATAATCATATCGCCCGCACCCCTCCCCCCC
>Ga0209452_1000087_pt1 | contig 36267 bp, 26 predicted proteins | sample WorMetimpBELIZE1_FD_187388 | JGI IMG/M metagenome (GOLD analysis project Ga0209452, IMG submission 187388) | Marine gutless worms symbiont microbial communities from Max Planck institute for Marine Microbiology, Germany - Olavius imperfectus... | ecosystem: Host-associated > Annelida > Digestive... | reverse complement strand
TGGTGATTACTAGTGCCGTGGTGCGTAAAGATACAAAATCTTGTACACCATCACGTTTAAGAGTTGCTTGATTTAAGACCATATCCACACCCCTGCCAGTACGGCAAATACAACGCCAAGTGCCATTGCAATTTTAGCGCTAAGGTTACCTGATTCAAGTTCTTCCCAGTGGCCCATATCCATAATGATGTGACGGATACCACCAATAAGGTGATAACCCAATACAGAAAGTGTGCCCCAAGCTATGAATTTGGCAATGAATCCGCTAAACAGACCCTTGACGAATTCAAAACTTTCAGCTGAAGAAAGAGACTCAGACCAAGCCCAAATGACAAACGTTAAAGCAAAAAATAATGCAACACCGGTGACGCGGTGAAAAATTGATGCTTTAGCCGTTGCCGGCATAGATATAGTTGTTAGATCTAGATTTACAGGTCTTTGCTTTTTCACAGTTACTTGCCCATCTTGCTCACATTGGAGCTCATCTACTTGTTTTTCTAAAAACCCACCAAAATTTCTGGTGGAACTATCAAAGTAAACGTGTCAATACAGCAAAAGTTCACAAATCTGCAAAAATTACGCTGTAAAAATATGTTTACCTAAATACAAAGCGGTTTAAAACCTCCGATAGTATATATACCCAAAGGTTGTTTTACAATTCTTGTTTAGTTAGAGACGTTTGCGAATTAGCCGATAGTATAATATTTAATTCATAGCGAATATTTATTATACATATATGCATAATGTTTATAAAAATTGACTTTAGCCCCCTCTTTCACGTTAAAATGTGAAAATGTGCTTAAAACAAGATTTCAGAACTTTAAAAATCTAAAAATCAGAATAGATATCTTAATAGGAGATACATAGATGGCGGATAAAAAAGCCACAGTCCAAATTGATGGGCTAGATCCAATCGAACTTCCAATTTATCAAGGCACTGCTGGCCAAGATGTGATTGACGTACGTACGTTAGGTTCACATGGTCACTTTACTTATGACCCAGGTTTCATGTCGACTGGTTCTTGTGAATCTGCAATCACCTACATAGACGGTGGTAAAGGTGTTTTGCTACACCGTGGTTACCCAATTGAGCAATTAGCAGAAGACTCAAACTACATTGAGCTATGTTACTTACTTTTGAACGGCGAATTGCCAAGCAAAGAGCAATACGACGCGTTTGCTAAAGAAATCACGCATAACACTATGCTTGACCAAAAAATCGCCAACTTTTTCCAAGGTTTCCGTTTCGACGCTCACCCAATGGCAATGTTATGTGGCGTTGTAGGTGCATTATCTTCTTTCTACCATGAAGATCTTGATATTACTGATGCAAGCCAGCGTAAAACAAGCGCAATTAAACTTGTTGCTAAATTACCAACTATTGCAGCTATGGCCTACAAAACCAACATTGGTCAACCATTTGTTTACCCACGCAACGACTTAAGCTACTCAGAAAACTTCTTAAACATGATGTTCTCTGTACCGGCTGAAGAATACAAAGTTAACCCTGTAATAGCTAAAGCGATGGATAAAATTTTCATGCTTCATGCTGATCATGAGCAAAACGCATCAACGTCAACAGTACGTTTAGCAGGCTCTTCAGGCGCTAACCCTTACGCGTGTATTGCAGCTGGTATCGCTTCTCTTTGGGGGCCTGCACACGGCGGCGCTAACGAAGCATGTTTAAACATGCTAGAAGAAATTGGCTCTGTAGATCGTATCGATGAATACGTAGCAAAAGCTAAAGATAAGTCTGATCCGTTCCGTCTTATGGGCTTTGGTCACCGCGTTTACAAAAACTTCGATCCACGCGCTACAGTTATGCGTCAAACGTGTCACGAAGTACTTGCGGAGCTTAACATCCAAGATCCACTTCTAGATATTGCTATGAAGCTTGAGCAAATTGCTCTAGAGGATCCGTACTTTGTAGAGAAGAAACTTTACCCTAACGTAGACTTCTACTCAGGTATTATCTTAAAAGCGATTGGTATTCCAACAAGCATGTTCACTGTGATCTTTGCAATGGCACGTACTGTTGGTTGGATCTCTCACTGGGATGAAATGCTATCTCAACCAGGTCATAAGATCAGCCGTCCTCGCCAAATGTATACTGGCTACACTCAACGTGACTACGTATCAACTGACAAGCGATAAGTTTAGTTAGTTTAAAAAGGCCGCTTTTGCGGCCTTTTTTGTATGCTTCGCTTGTCAATTTTATGAAACCAATTACAATCCTTGCCTAAATCTATAGATGTTGAATAGCCATGACTGCTCAAGAGTTTGATATAACAAAAATTCGTAATGACTTCCCGACTTTAAAACAAACCTTCAATGGCAACCCTTTAGTTTATTTAGACTCAGGTGCAACGTCGCAAAAACCTCAAGCTGTTATCGATGCTACTACGACTTTTTACAAGCTCAATAATGCAAACGTGCACAGAGGCCGTCATACTTTAAGTGAGCGGGCTACAGAGCAATATGAATCAGTTAGAGAAAAAACGGCTAATTATTTTAGCGTAAATGCAAAAGAAATCGTGTGGACAAAAGGCGCAACTGAAGCACTCAATTTACTTGCTTACGGCTTGCAAAACCAAGTTAGCCAACAAGATACAGTATTAATAACACCACTTGAGCACCACGCCAATATAGTACCTTGGCAAGTTTTAACACAAAACACTGGCGCTACCCTGTCCTCACTGCCTCTTGAAGAGGATGCAACTTTTAATATAAACCGCTGCATAGACGTTATTAAAAACACCAAAGCAAAGCTTCTGTGTATTAGCCAAGCTTCTAATGCACTGGGTAATATCACTGATTTATCCCCTCTAATAACTGCGGCTAAATCAGTTGGTACTATCGTGATCGTCGATGGTGCGCAAGGGGCTATGCATTTACGTCCTAATTTGATGCAGCTTGGATGTGATTTTTATGTATTCTCAGCCCATAAAATGCTCGGCCCAACCGGTGTTGGTGGTTTATATGGTCGCTATGAGTTACTCAATACGCTTACTCCTTATCAAACGGGCGGTGAGATGATTGAAACAGTAACACTTGAGGTGAGTACTTACAGAGACGCCCCCGCTAAATTTGAAACCGGCACGCCAAATATTGCCGGTGTCATTGGCTTTAGTGCCGCAATTGATTATTTAACTGGATTAGATTTTGAGCAGTTAAAATGTCATGAGCAGGCCGTTTTTAATTATGCAGCTATGCGGTTAAGTAAAATAGACGGTATTACACTTTACAGCGACTTAAAAAATAATATTGGCACACTGAGTTTTAACTATAAAAATGAACATCCTTATGATTTGGCAACTTTGCTTGACGGATTTGGTATTGCAGTACGAAGCGGGCACCATTGTACGCAGCCATTAATGCAGCATTTAGGGGTTAAAGGGACTGTTAGAGTAAGTTTTGCATTTTATAACACCCATCAAGATGTTGATAGTTTCATCAATGCCTTGCAAGAAACGATTGAATTATTAGACTAATTTAGGATAACTCATGACAAATACGTTTAATAACGTAATAAAACCTATACAACAGGCGCAATCTTGGCAGCAAAAATATCGCGAAATTATGCTATTGGGTAAAACATTGCCTGCTTTAGCAGATGTACTTAAAACAGATGACGCACTTGTACCCGGTTGTGAAAGCAAAGTGTGGATTTTTATGGAATTCGACGACAGCGAAAATCGTTTAGTGGTTATTGGTGACTCGGATACACGCATTGTTAAAGGCTTATTAGCGATAATTTTAGCGCTTTATAATGGCTTAACTCCTGAAGAAGTGATGGATATTAATGCGTATGATGAGTTTGATAAATTGGGGTTGATTAACCACCTAAGTGCGTCACGCGGAAACGGTATAAAAGCCATGGTCGAAGCAATTCAAACCATGGCAGCTAACAAGCTCAATTAAATTATTGAGCTTGTTGCATACGCTGTTTTTTGTCTAAATATTTACGCACAGCTTTAGCAGCGACGAAAAAGCCAAAACTACCTGTGATCATCGTCACCGAGCCAAAGCCATTATTACAGTCCATATTCATTGTACCATCAGCATTTTGTTTAGCATGACACACACTGCCGTCACTACCTGGATAAACTAATTGCTCAGTGGAGTACACACAATCAATATTAAATTTACGTTTAGGATTATTACTAAAATTGTATTGCTTTCGTAAAATATAACGTACTTTTGCAAGTAGTGGGTCTTGCGTGGTTTTAGCCACATCACCAAAGGTTATTTGGCTAGGATCAGTTTGGCCGCCCGCACCACCAGTAGTAATAATAGGTATTTTGTTTCGTTTACAATGAGCTATGAGCGCCGCTTTTTCTTTCACTGCATCAATGCAGTCGATAACATAATCAAATCCCTGAATATGCTCACGAATATTATCTAACGTAATAAAATCATCTATCACAGTTACATCACATTCGGGGTTTATCAGCTCACAACGGGCTTTCATTGCATCCACTTTAGCTTGGCCAATACTGCCGCTAAGTGCATGAATTTGCCTATTTATATTTGTTGCGCAAATATCATCTAAATCAATTAGCGTGATTTTACCCACGCCTGTACGTGCTAAAGCCTCGGCAGTCCAGCTGCCCACGCCACCAATACCAACAACACAAAAGTGTGCTTGTTGTAGCCAATTAAATTGTTGATTGCCATATAATCGCTTAATACCGCCAAAGCGGATATCAGTTACATTTTCACTCATTTACCAATCCAGTTGCCATGGCATTTGCCATGCTTGAAATTCTTGCTGATTTTTTAATTGCTGGTATTCATCGCCATCATTAGGAAATAAACAACAATTTACTTGTTCACCCTGCCACACAAAGCTTAACGCATAGGCATGTAAGTATGTACGTACCGCATTACTGCCACTATAAAGAGAGTCACCTAATATTGGTGCACCTAAACTTTTTAATGCCACACGCAGTTGGTGTGTTTTGCCCGAATAGGGTTTTAAAATATACGCTCTAAATCCTGGCTTATAGCTAAAAGAATAAAAACGGGTAATTGCTGGGTTTTGCATGGTCGGTAAAAGCTTAAACATGCCTCTTCGGGACTTAGTCATATCCCCTTTTATCCAGCCTTGTTTTTTTTTGGGTTTAGTATCGCTTATTGCTAAGTAATACTTGTTAATAGCGTGCTCAGTAAAAAGAGCTGTAAATTTAGCAGCCGATGCCTTATTACGAGCTAGAATAATAAGGCCTGATGTAACTTTATCAAGACGGTGAACAGCATATAATTTTTCTTCGGTTTGCTGCTCAGCCAATACAACAAAACCAGCACCGTCTTCAGAATGAAAATTAAGCCCTGCGGGCTTTTCAAAAATATAAAAGTCGGCGTGGCTCATCACAATTTTTAAATTGTTATTACTCATACCTAAGCAAGATTGCCTTTTATATAAGCAATAACCTTTGCTAAATCTTCTGGGGTGTCTACACCTGCATGAGGTGTCACTTTTGCTTGCTCAATCTTAATCGCATAACCGTGGTATAAAACACGTAGTTGCTCTAATGATTCAAGCACCTCAAGCGGAGATACACTCAGTTCAATATACTGTTTAATAAACCCTGCGCGATACGCGTAAATCCCAACATGACGCTGAAATGGTGCTAATTCTAATGCTGCGTTTTCACTCATCATCGCATTCCGATCAAACGGAATGCTTGCGCGTGAAAAATACAATGCATTTTTATTTATATCACTCACTACTTTAACCGCATTAGGGTTAAAAACCTCAGCCTGTTCTTCTACAGGTACGCTTAGCGTTGCCATAGGTGCTGTAGAATCATTTAAAAGTGCTGCAACTTGACTTACATTTTCACTGGCAAGTAACGGTTCGTCACCTTGAACATTAACAATAATCGTATCTTTATCAAGCGCGAGTAAATCAACAACTTCAGCTAAACGTTCAGTGCCCGATTGATGGTCTTCTCGGGTCATCACTACATCATGTGTAAACTGTTTAACGGCATCAAAAACTTTTTGATGATCGGTTGCAATAACCACTTTGCTGGCACCCGATGCACATGCTTTTTCATAAACATGCTGTATCATAGGTTTACCGCATATATCGGCCAATGGTTTTCCAGGTAAACGTGTTGATGCGTAACGAGCTGGAATAATAACTACGAATTCCACTTATCAACCTCTTCTTGAGATAATTCGCGTGCCTCATTTTCTAAAAGTACAGGTATATCGTCGCGCATAGGGTATGCAAGCTTAGCTGCAGTACTGATAAGTTCTGCATTTTCTTTATCAAAACGAAGCTTTCCTTTACACACAGGACAAGCAATTATTTCAAGTAATTTTGTATCAAAGGCCATTGAGGATCCCTTTTTGTTTTAATAATAAATCTAATTTATGTACTACAGCATCTGTCGGTTTTGCGTTAACGGGCAAGTAGTACCAGTTATCTTTTGCAAAGTCTTTACATTTTACTGCATCTTTTTCAGTCATGGTACATTGTCGTTGTTAAACTTTTTGAAATCATCAGGGCCGTAAGCATAATGATCTCTAAAATGATGCGTTGAAATCAGCTCTACATTTAACGCGTTAAGTGAACGTTCAAATCGCTGCGGGTTACCAATAGCGCTTATTGCATGACCTTGCGTAATTTTTTCACTCACTGTGGCGTTATTTGCTACGTGTTTGAGTGAGCTTGTTTGTAATGCATAACTAAGCGGCGCCTCGCCTCCATTCTCAATCACTAAATCAACGCTATTTAATCTATTTGTGGTTTCACGTAATGGCCCTGCGGGCATAACAAAGCCATTACCAAATCGTCTTTGACTATCAACAATACAGCACTCAATATCACGCGCCATTTTATAATGTTGCATGCCATCATCTGAAATGATCACATCCACACAAAATTGCTCTTCTAATAATGTAATATTGGCTTTTCTATCAGGTCCAACGACAAGCGGGCACTTTAAACGATTAAATAAAAGTATTGGCTCATCACCGGCTTGCGCACTTGTTACGCCGCGCTCAACCACTAGCGGGTAGCTGCTGGCTTTACCACCATAGCCACGGCTAATAATGCCGACTTTTAGTCCTTGCTCAGACAAATATTCGTATAGCCATAACACAAATGGGGTTTTACCATTTCCACCGACACTTATATTGCCCACAACAATCACGTTAGCTTTTGCTTTAAATGACCTGAGTATACGTAACTGGTATAGCCATTTTCTAATTGTTGTAATTAACCAAAATAATCCAGCGAGAGGAAGTAACAACAGCGTGATTAAACTAAATGGCCTATACCAGCTTTGCTCTATTTTACTCACGAGCTCTCACCAAACTGCATTTTACACAAGGCTGAATACGTACCATCTTTGGCAAGTAAAGTGTGGTGATCGCCACTTTCAATCACGCGCCCACCATCAATGACGTATATTTTATCGCTGTTTTCAATTGTTGATAACCGATGCGCAATCACAATAGAGGTTTTGTCTTGCATTAACGTATCAAGCGCGTGTTGAATTAGCTTTTCTGACTCTGTGTCTAAGGCCGATGTTGCTTCATCTAAAATTAAAATAGGCGCATCTTTTAAAATTGCCCGTGCAATTGCGATTCGTTGGCGCTGCCCCCCCGAGAGCATCACACCATTTTCACCAACCATAGTATTGAGTTGCTCTGGTAAGTCTTTAACAAACTCCCATACGTGCGCTTGTTTAACCACCTCGTCTAATTGTTGAGGCGTTATTTCGCGGGTCAGGCCATAACAAATATTGTTAGCAATAGTGTCATTAAATAACACCACTTGCTGAGACACTAAGGCAAACTGACGGCGTAAATCTGCAAGTTTATAGTCCTTAAGCGCTACGCCATCTAATAAAATTTCACTGGGTGCTTCTAAGTCATAATAACGGGGTAATAAATTAGAAATAGTCGATTTACCCGAACCAGAGCGCCCTACAAGCGCGATGCTTTCACCCGCTTTTATACTAAGCGATAAATCATTTAAAACCGCTTCATCTTTCGTAGGGTATTTAAAGGTCACGTTTTTAACCTCTATTTCTCCCTTCACTTTATCTACGCTGTAAGTGCCTTTGTCTTTTTCAATTTCTTCATCTAAAACTAAAAAAATACTTTGCGCTGCAGATATTCCGCGCTGCAAATCACTATTTACGTTTGCTAATTGCTTTAACGGTCTTAGCAACATCATCATAGAAGAAATAAGCACCACAAAATCGCCAGAGCTTATTGTATCGATCATTGATGGCATAGATACCACCCACAATATTACCGCCATTGCACTTGCTGCAAGCACTTGAATAACCGACACACTCAGCGCTTTAGTGGCATCCATTTTAATCCGCTGCTGACGGTTGTGATTATTAATTTTTGCAAACTGATCGATTTCTTGTTTTTGGCCACCAAAACCATGAATAACTTTATGCCCGCTTAGCATTTGTTCAGAGCTACGAGTTACCTGCCCCATTGCAGATTGAATATTTTTTGAAATGTGACGAAAACGTTTAGATACAAACGTTACAATGATAGCGACAAGCGGAATGATCACTAAAAAAATTAGTGAAAGCTTCCAACTGGTGTAAAACATAACGCCCAACAAAAACATTACAAAAGCGCCCTCACGAACAACGATTAATAACGCTTTAGTAATTGCTTGCTGTACTTGCTCTGTATCAAAAGTGATTTTAGAAATTAAATCGCCTGTTGAGTTTTTATCATGAAAAGTTACTGGCAAATGTAAAATATGCTCAAATAACTGTTGACGTAACGAGCGAACAACTTGCGAACCGACATAACTTAAGCAGTACGACGACATAAAATTAAACAAGCCCCGCCCTATTACAAGTGCTACAACTACATAAGGTGCATAGGTTAGGACTTCGTTATTGCGTTGATTTAAGCCTTCATCAATAAAAGGTTTCATCAGTTGAATAAACAAAGCATCCATACCTGAGTAGCCAATCATTCCAATAATAGCGACGAAGGCAACGCTTTTATATTCACCAACGTAAGAAAGCAGCCGTTTATAAATTTGTGTAGTACTTTGACTCATATTACTCTCGTTATACAATTACAATATGTATTGTATCCTTCAAACCATTAAAACTAAACGTCAATCTGCTATAAACCAATAACTTTCGTGTTCTCTTGCTGTTGTCACTTCAAAATGATCTTCATACACACTCACTGTGATTTGCCCATCTCGAGCTGTTATATATTGTTTTGCATTTATATCATCGTAACGCGCGATAACCTTATCGCTTGGAAACTGCCACTGCCCTTTATGAGCCGTTGAGTGGATAACCGTATGTGGATTTACATGTTTTATAAACGCCTTGCTCGAAGATGTGTCACTGCCATGATGAGGACTTAAAACAATATCGGCGTGCAGCGAATGAGCAGTAATAAGACGCAGCTCTCGTGCTTTTGAAATATCACCCGTTAATAACACAGACAGTTGCGCTGATTTGATCAAAACAACACACGAATCATCATTTTCATTATTAAATTCGTTACTGACAAAACTACGTATGTGCAAACCATAAAAATTATACTCTGTAGAGACACAAGGCATTTCCATGCCATTTGGATGAAAGCGCTTAAAGGTGTTGGTAAATCCTGCCTTTTTAAAAAAAGTTGCTCCGCCGGCATGATCGTTATCTTGATGACTTATTATTGCATCACTAACCGTTAAATTATGAATATCTAAATAGGGAAGTAGCACACTGTGTGCGCGACTATATCGGTTAAAATAGCTGGGTCCAAAATCGTAAATAATGGCTTGTTCATCCTTTTCAAGTAAGGTCATTAACCCATGCCCTACGTCAAACACATGAAACTGCCAAATGGGCTTTTGTACACTTATATGATCAATAAAAACGATAGATACAGGGATTAAAACTAAGCGTTTAAAAGGACAATAATAAAGAATTAAAATGACTAAATAAGCACACAACACATACAGCATCGGCGGTTTGGCGACATCTAACCACCTGTAATGCCATGGGATCGCTTCCATATATTTGAATAAAGTAAATAACACATTATCAAACAACAAAATAATGGGTGTTAAATCAACTATTACACTTACTAGCGTGAATAATAACAAAACTGGCATGATAACTACGCTTAATAACGGTATTGCTATCAAATTAATCACCAAACCAATAATACTTACACCATTAAAATAAATTAAAGTGATAGGGAGCAAACCAATAAATAAAGCCAATTGTATGGTGCACAGCGCTTTTATAACGCTGAGCCAACTGTATTTAGTTTTTGCTCGGTGCTGTATAACTAGATAAATAACGGCAACCGCAGTAAAAGAAAAATACAAGCCAGGATTTAAAACGTTAAACGGGTTTATTATTAATACAGCAACTAAAGCATACAAGATACTACGCCACCTCAGTGGCTGATTAGCTGTAAAATAAAGGCACAATAGATAACTTAACATAATTAATGCGCGGGTCGCAGAGAGTAAAAAGTCACTCAAATAAACATAAATTAACGCAGCTAACCAACCTACAAAACTATATAAAATAGTTAAGTTTATTGATTGCACAACATTAAGTTTAAAAATAACGACACTGTACTTAGTCAGTATGTAAGCGAAGCTGAATATCAGCCCTATATGTAACCCAGAAATAGCTAACAGATGGCTGAGCCCTAAACTTTGCATTGTCTGCTTATTTTCATACGACATTAGTGATTTATCGCCACTTAGCAAGGCATAATAAAGCCAATTTAGCGTCGTATTTTGGTAGGTTCGTTTTAAATACGTTCTATATTTGTTTATAAATGAAGGTGAAGCCGTATTAGTGAATTGAAGCTCCTTATTTAGCACTTTACCTTTAAATAATATGCGTTGCATAAATGCATGCAGATTACTATCAAACACGTCATTATTTTTTATTGCTCTAAAATTTTTCAGTGTAATGTGAGCCTCAAAGATATCTCCCTGCTGTATTACTTGAGAAGAGTCGACACTTAACATGGCTTTTGGCGCTTTAAATTTATGTATATTATCCCCATTAAGTTTTAATATTGTCGCTTTTATATACTGAGGCTGCTTTGCAGAGATAACCTCATCAACATGCACTTTTGCGGCGAGTGCATAATTATTTTCGCCTGTAGGTAATGGATAGCTATAAAACAGGTAAAAGTGCGCAATAATGCAGCAAATAGCTAAAATAAACCCTAACAAAACATTTAAAAACGGCTTAAAATAGGCGCTCGCAATAAGGATAGATATTGTGATAACTGTAAATTCATGGGTTTGATAATAAAATACGGTTGAAACACAACTAATTACAAACCCAAGACTAATCCACACTGAAGTAAATGGTTGCTTGAAATGCCTAAGAAAACGATCCAACGATTTTTACCTGATCCTAATAAAATTAGGCATCACAAAACGCTTAGAATATTTGGCCGCCTATTACAAGATGCTAACCTCTGGCATTTAAACAGACGCTCAGCAAGAGGGGCATTTGCAGTTGGGTTATTTTTTGCGTTCATACCAGTTCCTTTTCAAATGGTTTTAGCCGCTGCCGCTGCGATTGTATTTAGAGTCAATCTACCTATTTCAGTTGCATTAGTGTGGTTAACCAACCCGCTGACTATGCCGCCAATATTTTACGGCTCCTACCTTGTTGGTACACTGGTACTAAACCAGCCTGAGCAGCATTTCTCTTTTGAACCAAGCTGGGCATGGTTTATAGAAAGCCTTTCTACAATAGGGCCTGCTTTTTTAATTGGTTCATTAGTGTGTGCGTCAATCGCCTCTTTAATCGCTTATTTTAGTATAGATATTATTTGGCGCCGCTCTGTGCGTAAAGCGTGGTTGGCACGTAATCAGTAAAAACAACCCTTTTAATGAAGAGATCTATTTTGCATATAGAAAAAGGTGTTGATAGCTCAGTAAAAAATCCGCTACTTAATTGTTTTTTAATACTGATAGCGACACTTTAAACCCTCAAAATGACTAAATAGCTTCGCAGGTTGATATAAATACCAGTATTAAATTATAGACGAAAAAAAACCAACTTTTATAAGTTGGTTTTTATCAAAATCGCCTTAGGCTTAAAATCTAAATACTCTGCGTAAACCAACTAGCGGTAATAAGAGTAATGAGAACCACGCAAGGCTCGCTGAGCTTCTTTCATAAAGCTCTTCTTCGATGGTTGCACAGTCTTCAACTTCACCCTCAATAGGCGTCAGTTTAACTGCAACAGCCACACTCTCATATTCAATATTGCCATCTAGGTCTGTTTCTACATTGCCAAATGTATCACGCTTTTCAACGGTTTTTGTTGCAACACCAAAAATTTCATTGTTTTCGTTAATTACATTTGCTTCAGCCATCGTGTAGGCATAGGTCGTCTCACCGTCTGTTTCGTAGCAAGGGAGCAAATCGTTTAAATTGGTAATTTTGTCATCACCAATTTTGTAAATAAACGCTTCTTTACGTCGGCTGTTTTCAGTTGTACCAACTTCACCCTCACCCACAACATAACCTTGGTTATTAATATCTTTACCATACGCACTTGAGCTATTAAAGTACCCCGATGGGAAAACCGTATTTCCTGTGTTTATATCATGGTAGAAAAATTGATCGCGAATAGTCGTTTCAATACGTTTTGATGCATAACCCACTATTACATCGTTGTCGTTAACAGCAAGTGCTTTACCTGCGAGCCAATCATCTTCTTGGTCTATAAAATTAAACACGTCACCATTTTTAAAATACACCGGCATTGTTAAAATAGTGTCGTCATTTTTATAGTAACGAGCATTGGACGAGCCAACAATTGTGCCATTAGCGTTAAGTGCAAGCGCTGTGCTTGTAAAAGCAAAATCATCGTCATCTTCTGGTGTTAAGGCAAGACCCAGTATTTCGGTAGAGGTGATATTAAACGCTTCATCAAGCTCCCACTTTACCGCTCGCTCGTCAAATACACCGGTACTGACACTCGAATTTAGTAGTTGCACACACGTATTTGTAGGTTCATCTTCGTTGTCACAATTATCCTCAATATTATCAAGGCGATCTTCAGGAATACCTGTTGAAACATAGCCAACAACCGTGTAGCCATTACTCGTTTTTATAATATCGTTAGCGCGGCTAGTACCGCCATAATCGTCAAATTCTGGTACCAGCGCGACCTTTTGCGTGCCATCTTCAGAAATAACAATACCGCGTTCTATAAAGTCATGCGTAAACCATGTCTCGTCTTCATCTTCACCGTCAGGGGTAAATAAAACTTTATCGTAAGGCGCACCACTCCAACCAACGCTTACGCCATCTTCGCTCACTGCATTATAAAAATTACTAATAGAACGTGTTAAGCCATCGTAATCCACTGACTCTTCATCAAATAAAACTTGTTCAGTCGCTGTGCCGTTTTCAAACTTTACGCCCACAACAGAGCTGAGCTTTTGGTACTCAAAATCAGATGTGCGACCAGCTAAAAAACTAATCATAAATGAATGCGCATCGGCATTGGTAAAGACCGCATCGTTATTTTCTATATCATCAAGTGTGAAGGTAATTTCTTTATCACTTAATTCAAAATTGTACTCTTCACTGTCGTACGCATTTTCAATCACGTTCTCGGTAAAATCGATATAGCTAATATCAATTGGTAAATTATACAGTCCGTTGGCAGTACCAATAATGTGCCCGCTTTCGCTTACGTCAGTCACGTAAGAATGTTTAGCGCCCTCAAGAGTACCTAGTTCTGTTAATTCATAGGTTGCACTTAATGCAGATGTACTCAATGTCGCTAAAATACTGGCAGCGAGTAATTTATATTTCATTTTAATCCTTACTACTGATTCTGTAATTCTTCAAGTTCTTCCCAGCGCTCAAACGCGGCTTCAAGGTCAGACTCAAGTTTTGCTAAATGGTTCAATGCATCAGTGGTTACGTCGCTATCTTGTTTGAAAAAGTCAGGATCGCTCACTACAGCTTGCTGCGCCTCTACCGCAGCTTCAAGTTGTTCCATTTTATTGGGTAGTTGCTCTAATTCAAGTTTTAATTTGTAAGAAAGCTTTGTGCTTTTGTTTTCAGTTTTTTTTGCCGCAACAGGCGCTGGTTTTACTTCTTTTTTAGGCGCTTGCTGTTTTTCTTGCTCGGCTAAATAACTTAAATAAGCTTGGTAGTCGGTATAACCCCCAACTATGTCAGTTATTTTACCATTGCCTTCAAATGCCCATACGCTGCTACAGGTATTATCAATAAACTCACGGTCATGGCTTACTATAAGCACAGTACCTTGGTATTGATTGATGATTTCTTCTAGTAACTCAAGAGTTTCGATATCTAGATCATTCGTAGGCTCATCGAGAACGAGAATGTTTGATGGTTTTAAGAACAGTTTTGCAAGTAATAGCCTATTTTTCTCACCACCCGAGAGCGCCTTTACAGGTGTTCTTGCACGTGCAGGGGGAAATAAGAAGTCTTGTAAATAACCAAGTACATGACGCGTTCGCCCGCCCATCATGACCTCTTGTTTGCCCTCGGCAACATTATCTTGAACCGTTGCCTCTTCATCAAGGGTTTGCCTATATTGGTCGAAATAAGCAAACTCTAAATTAACCCCTTGTTTAACAAGGCCACTATCGGCTTCTAAATCACCAAACAATAGTTTTAATACGGTTGTTTTACCAATACCATTGGGGCCAACTAAGCCAATACGATCACCGCGCATAACAAGGGTAGAAAAATCATTTGCGATTACCTTTTCTTTAAACGCATGATTAATGTGTTTAGCTTCAAATACTAACTTACCTGAGCGATCAGCCGTTTCAATGTTAAAATCTGTTTTACCTACCTGCTCAACACGGGCTTTTCGCTCAACACGAAGTTGCTTAAGCTCACGCACGCGCCCTTCGTTACGTGTACGACGTGCCTTTACACCTTGGCGTATCCACGCTTCTTCTTCCGCTAATCGTTTATCAAAAAGAGCGTTTTGTGTTTCTTCTACTTTTAAATCATGCGCTTTTTGTTCAAGGTAGGTAGCGTAATCCCCTGGGTAAGAAATTAATTTACCGCGGTCTAAGTCTAAAATGCGTGTAGCTACGGCACGAATAAACGCACGGTCATGCGATATAAATACAATACCGCCTTTAAACTCTTTTAAAAACTGCTCTAACCATTTAACACTCTCTACGTCTAAATGGTTTGTAGGCTCATCAAGGAGCAATAAATCAGGCTCACTTACCAAGGCGCGCGCTAATGCCACTTTACGAAGCCAGCCACCAGAGAGTGATTCTAATTTAGCATCAGGTTTTAACTCTAAGCGGGTCAATACAAGTTGAATGCGCGAATCAAATCGCCAACCATCACAAGCCTCTAACTCATTAGATAGCCGCTCAAGTTTACTAAGCAGTTTATCTGTGCAATCTGTTTGTAGCTGTGTGCTGACATGGTGATAATCAATTAATAAATTGGCAATGTCAGGCATGCCTTGCGCTACATAATCAAATACTGAGCCATTAGCTCCCTTAGGAGGGTCTTGCTCTAGGCGTGATATTTTTATTCCACCAAGCTGATTAATCTCACCATCATCTAGTATCACTTGCCCATCAAGTACTTTTAAAAGTGTTGATTTACCGGCACCATTTCGACCAACAATACAGACGCGCTCACCACTTTCTATCACTGCATCAGCATTATCGAGTAAGGGGTGCGTACCATAAGCTAGCTGCGCTTTTTGTATTCTAATTAAATCCATACATACTGCTCTTTATTCTTGCGCTAAAAATTTATGCACTGTTTGTGCATCAAACGGCCAATACAAAAGTTGGCCGGTTTTGCTTTTAAATACGGGAATACTTAACTGAAACCGCGCTATTAATTGTTCATCAGTCAAAATATCGATTAACTCAAGCTCGTTTTTATCACCTAAAACCGACAATAACACCTGCTCGGCTTGCTCACATAAATGGCAGCCATCGGTATGATACAAAACAAACTTAGCCATGGGTAATTAACCAACTGTTGTGTATTTTTTTATTGCGTTTGAAATCGGGAGATAACGTTTTATCTGAGATATTTTTAGCTTTTAAGCCCAAGCCCATTAAACCAACTTCATCCATAACAAAACCACGTTTGTTGTTAGAAAAAATTAATGTACCCGACGGACTTAAGATTTTTTTAACCCACGTAAGTAACTTTATATGATCAGCTTGTACATCAAACGCGTCTTTCATTCGCTTTGAATTAGAAAACGTTGGCGGATCTAAAAATATTAAGTCGTATTGGCCTTGTGCGTATTCTAGCCATTTTAAACAATCAGCTTGTTCAAAACGGTAACGGGTGTTGCTTATATCATTCAAGGCAAAATTATCTTGGCCCCACTTAAGGTAAGTTTTTGATAAGTCAACAGTAGTAATTGCCTTTGCCCCACCTAATGCTGCGTGTACAGAGGCTGTACCGGTGTAAGCAAATAAGTTTAAAAAACGTTTGTCTTTTGCATTTTGCTGAATATAACGACGCGCTAAGCGATGGTCCAAGAATAGCCCTGTATCAAGGTAATCAAACAAGTTTACTTTAAATTTTGCACCAAACTCTTCCACCACCATAGTGCGATTTTGTTTGGCCATTGGGGTGTATTGTTCTTCCCCTTTTTGCTTTTTACGCACTTTAACGGCGATGTTTTCAGATGGTATATTTAGCTGCTGCGCCGTTAAGCTAATCACGTCTTGAAGACGCTTTTGTGATGTTTTTTCGTCAATTTCTTTTGGTGCAGCATATTCAAAAATTACAGCAGAGTCGCCATAAACATCAACTGCTACATTATATTCAGGAATATCAGCGTCATAAAGTCGATAGGCTTGTACTTCGTTTTGTTTAAGCCAATTTTTAAGGTTTTGTTTATTTTTTTTCAAACGGTTAGCAAACGACATTGAGCCTTCAAAATTGAGCGCTGGTTTGTCATCGCTTGTCAGGCTTACTTGTTTATCATCTAATTGGTATAAGTTTAGTTCTACATCTAATGGGCCGTTTTTGAATTTATAACGCTTTTGCTTAACCAGCTTTAGCAGTTTAAATAGGCTTTCATCCATACCTAACAGCGCCAGTTTCCAATGGTTAAAGTGCTTTTTAAAACCCACCCCCATGCTGCGGTGTAAGTTAACTAGCTCAGCCATAGAGCCAATACGCTCACCGTACGGTAAGTTTGAAATAACCACGCCTGGTAATTTAGCGACAGAGGTGAGCTTAGTTGCATCACTTTGCTTAAACTTAATAATATGGTCAAGCTCTGCTCGCTCGGCATTGGCAATCGCTTTTTCAAGAACTTGCGCATCGTAATCGTGGCCTATTAACCACAATTTTGGATCGGTAATTTGTGCAATTAATTCTTCGCGAAGTTGCTTAAATTTAGCCGCTCTAAAACTCGGTAAACGCTCAAAGGCAAAACCCTCTCTAAATAAACCGGGTGCTTCATTGCGGGCCATGCCCGCGGCTTCTATTAAAATAGTACCCGCACCACAACAGGGGTCGAATAAGGGTTGCTTAACGTTTTCAAGCCACCCACTGCGTTTAATAATAGCTGCAGCCAAATGCTCTTTAATTGGCGCTTTACCTTGGCCTTGGCGATAGCCACGCTCAGATAAACGAGGTCCAGAATAATCAATATAAAGTGCAACACCCTGTCGGTTTAAGCGTGCTACAACTCGAACATTAGCGTCTTGCTTGTCTACATTTGGACGTTGTTCATATAAATCATTAAAGTAATCAACAATGGCATCTTTGATAACAAGGCCTGAAAACTGCGTATTTTTTAAAGCATCGTTAGTTCCGCTAAAATCTACAGCAAATGTTTGAGTTGGCCCGAACCACTCTTGCCAAGGTTGAAAACGAGCGAACTTGTATAGGCTATCTTTATCGTTAACGCCTTCTTTTTCTTCAATGAGCATCAGCACACGCGTAGCATAACGAGTTGATAGGCAAACCTTTTGTGCCAATGTTGAATCTGCTTCAAAGCGAACAGAACCGACTGTCTGTTTAGACACAACGGCGCCTAAATCAGTAAGCTCATCAACAAGTAAATTTTCGATTCCGATAGAAGTAAGTGCGATAAATTGCAAAGTAATAACCCTTAATAGCTAATTACGCAGGATTATAACATAGGTTGGCTGACAAACACTTGATAAACACAGCTCGATTTGTAAATTTGCTAAGCTGATTTAGTGTGATATTGCTCAAGTAATAGTGGGTGAACACGATTATTTAAAACGCGGATAACTTCGAACTGTTCAAGCGATAAATTATTATCAAGGTGAAACGTTTCGCTCAGGTTTAAGCAAATTGAAGCCTCAGGACAATGCTCAACAATTAAGAATTCGCCGGTTTGAGCTTTTGAGGTAAGTTTAACGATAGCTTCTGTACTTGGCTGAGTGCCAGTATACTCATCAAAAAACCAGCTTTTAGCAAGTACTGGCTTTAAATGAAATTTTACAGCGGTAGCATTTAGCGATATTTGGCACATTTGGGCAGGTGTATAGAGATCAAATCCATCTAAATAGTTATATACCTGCTCATAAAAAGCAGCATCTTCTAAGCTAAAGCGTGGGTTTTTAAAAGCGCAGTCGGTGAGCTGTCTTAATTTATAGGGTGTGCAAAGTTGCATATCATCATTTAAATCAAGCAGTAAGCGGTTTTTATTTGCACATGCAATCCACTGCCATTGTTTTGTTGCTTGTAACATTTGCCTCCTCCTTGTTTAATTTTTATTTTGATAATAAGACATTAATATTAGATTATAGCGACTTTTGACCGTTTTTAAAATATTTGTTTAGAACATTTATTGAACGATCAAAAGCTTACATAACTGATCCTTATAAGGAATCAACGATCGATTTCACTAATTGTGGCCCTTTGTAGATGAACCCAGTATAAACCTGAACTAAATTTGCACCTGCATTTAGTTTTTCTTGTGCAGATTGGGCATCATCGATGCCGCCAACACCAATAATAGGTAATTTACCCTGCGTTAAACGCTTAAGTTCATTCACTACCATTGTAGAGCGCTCTCTGACAGGGGCACCTGATAACCCCCCCGCTTCATCAGCGTATTTTTGCCCCATAACTGCACTACGTTCTAGCGTCGTATTTGTGGCAATTACGCCGTCAATTTGATTATTTAATAGTGACTCGCTAACCTGCTCAATTTGAACTTGATCAAGATCAGGCGCTATTTTTACAAGCATAGGGACTTGCTTATTATGCTTGGCAATTAAATCAAGCTGCTCGTTTTTCAAGCTCTGCAGTAAGTCATCAAGTGCGGCGCCATATTGTAAATCACGAAGCCCTGGGGTATTTGGAGATGAAATATTGACGGTAATGTATGATGCATGTTCAAACACTTTGCGCATACAATGAATGTAATCGTCTTTACCTTGCTCATTTGGGGTATCTTTATTTTTGCCAATATTAATACCTAAAATACCAGTGTACTTAGCATTTTTTACATTATTAACTAAATTATCGACCCCTTTGTTATTAAATCCCATGCGGTTAATAATGGCATTAGATTGCGGTAATCTAAAGATACGCGGCTTATCATTACCGGCTTGTGCGCGCGGAGTCACTGTGCCTACCTCTACAAAGCCAAAGCCCATTTGGCTAAAAGCATCAATACACTCTGCGTTTTTATCTAAACCAGCAGCCAAGCCTACAGGGTTTTTAAACTCGAGGCCTAGAAAATTGACGGGTTTATTTTGTAATTGTTGAGACCAAGCTGCATTTAAAGGGGTGTGTGCAAAACGGCGTAAATTACTAAGCGCAAACTCATGAGCCCATTCAGCATCTCGGGTAAACATAAAACGGCGGGCTAAATCGTAAAACATGAATTGTTCCTCTTTAAATTACAGACAAAAAATACCTCAGACTAGGCTGAGGTATTGTATAACAATTTTAACAATTAGCTGATTAATTACTGAATAAATAACCAATTAAAGCTAAATTATTTTCCTGATGTGTCACAGTTATGGCTTAACAGCATCAATTCACGTAATGCAACTGAGAACTTAGCAAAGTCATGGCTTTGCGACGTTTTAAATTCAGCTAACATTTGCTTCCAACGTTGAAGCAACAGATCCTGACTATCCATCCACTGATCTATTTGATTATCAACATCGCTTTCATCCTCTTCAAAGCTGTTTAAAACAACATGAGACAATGTGCGCTGCTGCCAATCAAGCTCTTCACGATAAGACGCTCTAGCAAGTGCTTGCCAATGATTAGATACAGGTTGGTTAGTAATTTGATCTAAGAACCAGTGTAAGCCCATGCGTGAGCCAAGCTTAAAGTAAGTATTAGATACCATCGCCACACTGCGGCCTGAATTATGCGCTATTTCAGCTATATCCATAACAGAGAACAGGCTAGAAAGGTCAATAATACGCTTAGCAATTTGCTTAGGTACGCCTTTTTCAACGAGCTCATTTGTTTTACCAGCTAGACATTCGTGCTCTTTGTCTTGCATGTAGGTATTTAAGTTTTCGCTTAGATCTTTAAATGTTGGGGCAAAGAACTCGATAGCTTGTTCAATAGTTTGTGACTTATTGCGATGACGTAAGAACCAACGCGTTGTACGGCGAACTGTACGACGTAACTGGTACAACATTTCTGTTTGAACTGCAGCTGGGATCTTATTATCAAGTGCGCTGATTGATGACCACGTTTCACGCATTTCAAAAATCTCGCTCGCAATAGAGTAGCACATTGCAATTTCGGCTTCGTTAGCACCGGTCTCTTCGTTCATGCGCACCATGAAGTTTAAGCCCATATCATTAACAATATTATTCGCCAATTTTGTTGCAATGATCTCTTTACGCAGTGGGTGGTTATCCATCGCGTCATTAAACTTTTCACGTAGTGGACGTGGGAAAGACTTAACTAATAGCTGACGGTAATAAGGATTTTCAGTAATTTCATCCGTTACTAGTGACTCTTTAAGCACCATTTTAGCGTACGAAACTAATACAGAAAGCTCCGGTCGTGTTAAATCTTTACCTGCAGCAGCACGCTCTGCGAGCTCTTCATCGGTTGGTAAAAACTCAATTGCACGGTTTAATTTACCTTCTTTTTCAAGGGCATGAATAAAGCGAATCTTTTCTTTAAGGGTTGATGCACCTTTAGATTGCGTAATAGACAACGTGTGTGTTTGGCGATAACAATCTTTAAGTACAAGTTCTGACACTTCATCGGTCATAGCATACAACAACTCATCACGTTGTTTACGTGTTAAGTCGCCTTCTGAAACTAAGCCGTTAAGTAAAATTTTAATATTTACTTCGTTATCAGAACACGCAACACCGCCTACGTTATCAATAAAGTCGGTATTTACACGCCCGCCTTTAGAAGCAAACTCGATACGCCCTAACTGGGTTGCACCTAAGTTACCACCCTCGCCTAATATTTTAGCGCCTAGCTCTTTACCGTTTATTCGAAGTGCATCGTTTGCACGATCCCCTACATCAGCGTCTGTTTCATCGGTATGTTTAATGTAAGTACCAATACCACCGTTCCACAGTAAATCAAACTCCATCATTAAAGCAGCTTTGATTAACTCATTCGGTGTCATGCTTGCTTTTTTAGTGCCCAACATTTTTTTCATTTCAGGGCTTAAAGAAATTGATTTTGCGGCGCGTGAGAAGATCCCACCACCAGCTGAAATTAAGTCTTTATTATAATCTTCCCATGATGAGCGAGGTAGATTAAATAAACGCTCACGCTCAGGATAAGACGTTGCGGCATCAGGCGTAGGGTCTACAAAAATGTGCATATGGTTAAACGCAACTTGAAGGCGAATATGCTTAGAAAGCAACATACCGTTACCAAATACGTCACCGGCCATATCACCAATAGCAACTACAGTGAAGTCGGTTGTTTGACAGTCAATATCCATTTCACGGAAGTGGCGCTTAACAGACTCCCACGCACCTTTTGCTGTAATACCCATTTTCTTATGGTCATAACCGACTGAGCCACCTGATGCAAACGCATCACCAAGCCAGAAGTTATATTCATTAGCAATACCATTGGCAATGTCAGAGAATGTAGCTGTCCCTTTATCGGCTGCAACTACGAGGTATGGGTCATCTTCATCATGACGTGTTACATTTGTCGGCGGTACAATTTCTCCACGCTCAATGTTGTCTGTAATATCTAATAAACCACGAATGAAGATTTTGTAGCACTCTTGACCTTCTTTAAAAAAGGCATCACGCTCACTTGGTAGTTGCTTACATACAAAACCACCTTTAGATCCGACCGGAACAATTACGGTGTTTTTAACTTGCTGCGCTTTTACTAAACCGAGTACCTCAGTACGGAAGTCTTCTCGACGATCAGACCAACGTAAGCCACCACGGGCAACTTTACCGCCACGTAAATGCACACCTTCTACACGCGGAGAGTATACAAAAATCTCAAACGCTGGCAGCGGAAGTGGCATATCAGGAATAAGACTTGGCTGCACTTTAAACGACACATAAGATTTAAACTGACCTGTTTCATCTTTTTGGAAATAGTTAGTACGAAGTGTTGCCACAATCATATCTACGTATAAACGAATTATACGGTCATCATCAAGGTTTGCTACGTTCTCAAGCTCTAAATAAATTTGTGCACTTAATTTTTCCAGTGTTTTAGGGCTTGCAGGGCTTTTAACAGAGAATTTTTTAGCAAATAAATTAACTATTTGCGCAGCAATGTGCGGATAATTTGCAAACGTGCTTTCAATGTAGGTTTGTGAGAAGGTAACCCCTATTTGGCGCATGTATTTGGCATACGCACGTAAAATAGATGCTTCACGTCCCGTTAAACCGCCCATTAATACTAAACGATTGAAACCGTCATTTTCTAAACGATTAGCCCATACGTTAGTTAATGCAGCACGAAAACGAGCTGAGACTTTATCAAAATCATCCATTCCTTTGCTGTCGATCAGCATAGAGAAGTCCATGATCCAATTTATGCGTCCATCACTGGTTTTTACTGAATAAGGCGTTTCACCAACCACGCGTAAACCAAAGTTTTCTAGCATTGGCATTACATCAGATAAATGGATTGGCTCATCTTTATGGAACAAGCTTAAACGTACAATATTACTATTTGCTTCTTCTTGTGGACGGTAAAATAGCATTTCTAGCTTGTTATCGTCGCTTAGTAGCTCAAGCTTTTCAATATCTACAACCGCAGCACTAGGAAGCACTTCATCTTTGTAAGAGCGCGCAAACGCATTGCAATATTTACGGTTTAACTCATTACCTCGAGCTTCACCTGCTGATTCTAACAATGCAGATTGTAATTTGTCTTCCCAAGTACGAGCAGCTTCTACTAAGTTGTTTTCGATGTCTTTCACGTTATATTCGATATTGTTATCAGTCACACGAACGGTGTAATGAGTACGCGCCAGTGTTGACTCAGAGAAATAGGTAGTAAATTCGACTTTTTCGTCAGAATTAAAGGCATGAGCTAAAATATCTTGCGTTTCACGGCGCAGCGCTGTGTTATATCGCTCGCGCGGTACATAAACCATACAAGAAAAGAAACGGCCGTAGGCGTCTTTACGTACAAATAAGCGACACATATCACGTTCTTGTATTTGTAGTACGCCCATCGCAACTTCAAGTAGCTCACCCTCACGAGCTTGGACTAATTCATCACGTGGGTACGTTTCTAATATATTCAGTACCGCTTTGTAAGCATGTGTGCCTTTTGCAAAATCACACATGTCCATAATACGGTTAATTTTAGTTTTTAAAACAGGCACATCAGCGGCGCTATTATTGTAAAAACTTGATGAGAATAAACCAATAAAACGGTCTTCACCAATAACATTACCGTTATCATCAAAGCGTTTGATACCTACGTAATCTATATAGGCTGGACGGTGAACGCGTGACACAGAGTTGGTTTTGGTTAACACTAATAAGTTGCTGCTTAGTGCCTCTTGACGAGCAAACTCAGGTAATTCAGATAATAAACGTGTGTGCTCATCTGTTGAGTTTTTCATAAGGCCAAGGCTTGTATCCATTTTACCTTTTAACTGGTAATCACCTTGTACAGGGGTAAGCTCGTATTCTCTGTAGCCCATTAAAGTAAAGTTATCTTTAACTAGCCAATCTAGAAACTCAACGGCTTCTGATACTTCGCTTTTATTTTTATTATGCTTACGCTTAGGAATTTCTTTGGTTACAGAAACTAACTTTTCGCGAATTGGCTGCCAATCTTCTACGGCTACAGAAACATCAACTAATACCGACTCAAGCTCTTTTTTAAAAGAAGCGATAACAGACGCATCAGTTTGACGATCAATTTCTATAAAGAAAACCGTTTTAGTTGAACTAGATTCTTGCTCAGCTTTTAAGTTTGATAAACCAGAAATTTTAGCGTCTTCGTCGCGTTGAATTTTTAGTGGGCAATGAAGTAACAAGTGAGAAGCAATATTTTCACGGGTCATAGCCATACGAACAGAATCAACTAAAAATGGCATATCTTTAGCGATAATCTCGACGATGGTATGCGATGACTGCCAGCCATCTTTTGCTACTTCAGGATTAAAAACGCGAATTACTGCGTCGTCCGTGGTGTTTTTTTCTAGTGCATTCCAAAGGCTAAGTGCAGCACCGTATAGGTCACTATCATTGCGATTTGCCAAATCCTCTTTAGACATGTTGCTGTACAAGGCTTTGGCGAATTTCTCAACGAGTAACACATTATCAGCGTGAACTTTTTTCTGGATAAGCTTACAGACATTATCTAGGATAACCGAGGCTTGGCCTTCATTTCGTGTCATTGTATGTTCCTTAATCTATTACTGCTTTTAGTTAAGCAGAATATTTGTACAGCCATTTATTAGCGTGGAGTCAGTTAAATTCTAACCCTTTTGGCGCTAATAAACAGCCTTTTCGATGAAAACATTTTAAGCATTTCAGCCATTTGCTCATCTATTCACAAAATATAGATAGAAATGACCATTACTGGTCATTTAGAAGCACAATTATTCACTTTATTTTTTCTGGTCGGTCCACAGCAGACTGCCAATTGCGGGTAATAACAGCACTGCGCCCAACATATTTACTAAAAACATGAAAGTAAGCAGTATTCCCATATCTACTTGAAACTTAAGATCAGAGAATATCCAGGTGCTGACACCTATCGCAAGCGTAATACCCGTGAACAGTACAGCACTACCACGTTCAATAAGCGCATTACGATATGCTACGCTTAGCGGTACATTTTGCTTAAGCTGCCCCATCATAGAAGAAAGGATATAAATGCCGTAGTCAACACCAATACCTACACCTAACGCTATAACCGGTAAGGTAGAAACCGTTAAGCCTATCTCTAGTTGCACCATTAATGCTTGTGCTAGCGTTGACACAATATAAAGTGGTAAAACGACTGCAACTGTCGCTTTAATGCTTTTAAAGCTCAATAAACATAAAACAATAACTGCGCCGTAAACGTAAAGCATCATCGGAATTTGCGCCGCAGAAACAGACTCGTTTGTTGCCGCCATTACTCCAACAGGACCCGAGGCTAATTTAAAGGCTAACTTATCTGTGCCTTCTTCTTGCGCAAATTGCTTAACACGTTGAATTACGGTATCGATTGTATTTGCTTTGTGATCATCTAAAAATATGATCACCGGCATTACCGAACAATCACCATTGAGTAATCCTGTGCTTGTTTCTACACGGGCTGTCGATTGCACTAGGCTGGCTGAGTTACGCGGTAAGCTCTGCCATTTTAAGTTACCTTCGTTATAACCTGCATTAACCGATTGCGCCACAGAGCTTAAACTTACAGCAGACTGAACACCGGGTACATTTTCTACTTTGTATTGAAAGCGGCTAATTCGCTCCATTACATCGTGCTCTGTACAGGCTGCTGGATAGGCTTCAACGATCACTTTTAAAATATCTGAAGAAATAGTGTATTTGTCCGATATTAAAAACGTATCTTGATTGTAACGAGCATCTTGATGAAGTGACGGCGCCCCCGCATGTAAATCACCTATTCGCATTTTATCTGCTTGCCAATAACCCAATGCAAATAATACTAAGGTAAAACCAATAATAATTTTCGCTGTTTTAGGGTCTGTGGCTTTTACTAGTAAATCGCGTATTGCATCAAGCATATTAGGTTTTTGTGAGTCGCCTGATTGAATATGAATTGTGTTGGCAAAATTCATATATGAAGCCCACACAGGTAACAAAATAAGATTAGTAAAAATAATCACTGCAACGCCTAAACTTGCTGTGATTGCTAGTTCGCGAATAATGCCAATATCAATAGTAAGTAAGGTTAAAAAACCAACCGTATCTGACAGCAGTGCAATACCACCGGGAACAAGTAATGCTCTAAAGCTTGATTGACAACAAATGCGGGTGCTCTTACCCTCACCCACTTTTTTGCCAATAGCATTAATCATTTGCACACCATGACTCACACCAATTGCAAACACTAAAAACGGCACCAATATAGACATAGGGTCGAGGCCAAAGCCTAAAGTAGACAATAAACCCATTTGCCAAATTACGGCTATAATCGAACACGCTATAGGTAAAATAGTAAGTTTTAAACTGCCACAAAACAGCCATACCATAATAAAAGTAAAGCCAATGGCAATAGCAAAAAACAATACAACCCCTTTTGCCCCTTGTGCAATATCGCCTGCCATTTTTGCAAAACCAATAATATGAATACTGACTTTATCTGTACTAAGGGGCTCTCTTAATTGTGTTTCTAACTTTTCTGCAAATGCGAGTGTGTCTAACTTTTGCTGAGTCTGCGGATCAGTTTCTAATAGCTGGGCGGTTACCATTGCACATGAGTAATCACTGGCAATCATGCGCCCTACGATTTTTGCTTTTTCAATATTTTCTTTTACAACTGCTAAGCCTTTTTGGTCGGCTTTAAAGTTTGCAGGAATAATTGGCCCGCCAGCAAAACCATCTTCAACCACTTCAACAAAACGCGCACTTGGCGCAAATATAGAATTAACTAATGGACGGTTTACACCAGGGATAAAATATAGCTGATCGTGTACCGCTTTTAATTGAGTGAAAAATTCGGGGTTAAAAATGTTGCCACTGTCATCACACACGGAGATTAAAATACTATTTGCGCCACCAAATTGTTTTTCGTGTTTGGTATACACTTTCATGTATTCGTGATTTAGCGGAATATTTTTGTTAAACGAGGCGTCTAATTGAATATGAGTGGCTTTATAGCCTAACAAACATGTGATTAGCGTAAAAGCAATCAACATGATAGTACGGTGCCTAAACACCGCCTTTTCTAAAAAATCTAAAAACGTATGCATTAAGGGGTCAACTCCTTCACTTTAATGCCATCTTCTGTTGCCATGACCAATTTATTATTAATTATTACGCCATCTAGAATCGCTTTACCATCGGGGCGTTGTTCATGTGTAAGTAAGCCGTCTTTTAAATGAAAAATCACACCACTATTAGCTAGCAGTAGCCAATGCTCATTATTAAAACTGATAATGCTATTGACTGTGGCGGCTTTTACATTTTCATAATGCTGCCACTGCTGAGAATTCTTGTTTTTAGCAAATACATTACCTCTAAGCCCAGCAACAATTTCTTGCCCTGAGCCTGAGGCCAAAGCAAAAAAAGAACCTGGGTAAATTTCATCAAGTCGCTGCCATGTTTTTCCGCTATCAGAGCTTGTAGCCATTAAGCCCATTTCACCAACTAACATTAAACCAGTCTCTGTTTTTTCAATGCGGTTAAAGTGAGGTAATATAGAAGAAGTTTCAGCTTCGTAGCCTTCGGGGTCATGTTCCTTTAAATCATCTAAATATTCTTTATCTTCACTATAAAGTAGAGAATCTAAAAAGCGTTTATTCCAACGCTTACCACCATCATTCGTTTGATAAAACATGCCATAAGCGCCTACAGCAAAACCATTCAACTCATCCTCAAAATAGATGTCTAAACAGGGCTTATCAAGCGCTGGCTCTGCTTGTTGTAAATGCCAATTTAAGCCACCATCGGTTGTGTTTATTATCGTGGCATCGTGTCCGCATGCCCAACCATGTGTTTCACTACTAAAATCGACAGCCGTTAACAGAACTTGTGTAGGAACACTTTGTGCTTGTTGCCAATTTTCTGCATTTTTACTGGTTATTACCGTGCCATGTTTACCCACGGCCACTAATCCAGCTCCTGTATTGGTTATATCAGTAAGTAGGGTTTTACTTGCGTTAATTGCGCTAATCGCATAGTTAGGTGCATCTTGTGCAATACTTGAACTGCTTATGATAAGGCTGGCATATATCAAATACTTCATAAAATTTAATCGCCTTGAACTGAAGAATTGTTTGTCTGTTTGCTGAAGAATATTCTGCGTGTCGGTTAGACAAACGCAATGAGAAGTAAAGCAGCTAACAGGCTGTTAGCTGCTAATATCCGATTATCGACCAGCGCGGCGAAGTGCGCTTGAAGTAAATTCGTTATCGTTAAACGACTGTGAAAAGTCGTACATTTTTTCTTGGTTATCTAGACCGATAGCCAAGTAACGGCGTGAATTTAAATCATGGTACACTTCTAAAGTACTCCATTGCGTTGGCACTTCGTAGTAATTAAGACCGTAAGCCATTGCAACGCGATATAATTGATCGCGATTATCATAAATATCAGTTACGTGTACTTGCCAGCTATCTTCATCAATATAAAACACACGTTTTTTATAAATATGACGAGTATCATCTTTTAAGTTCGCCTCAACTACCCATACACGGTGTTTCTCATAGCGTGTGTGCTCAGGGTTAATGTGTCCAGGTTTTAAAATATCATCATATTCAAGTTTATCGCTGTGTAGCTTGTAGCTGTTATAAGGAATATAGAGCTCTTGCTTGCCTTTTAGTGTCCAGTTATAACGATTAGGTGAGCCGTTAAACATATCAAAATCATCAGTGGTACGTAAGCTATCTGCCGCTGTACCTGGTGCATCATAAGCCACGTTAGGCGCACGACGAACGCGACGCTGACCAGAGTTATATGTCCATGCTTGGCGAGGGGTTAAAATTTGGTCCATAGTTTCATGAACCAGCAATGCAGTACCGGCTAGTCGCGCAGGCTCTGTCACCTTTTGCTTAAATTTAAACAAAATATTTGAGTCTTGAAGCTCGGCGGGCGTCGCTTTAGGATCAGAATATTTAACCAACAATTGCTCATCAAAGCCTACATAGTTATATGAGCCAGATGCAGTGGGGGCAGCTTGGCCACCAAAGCGCTCGATTGACTGTCCGCGATAGCGCAGTAAGTGATTCCAAATAGCTTCTAAACCCGTTTTAGGAATAGGGAATGGAATACCAATTGCAGTGTTTTTTATACCATTACCGCCTTCGACCAGTTCAGCTGTTGGTGCAAACTCTTTTGTTGCATCATATACAAACTGCGGAAAAGACGCAGAGCGACGTGTTTCATAGACAGGCATTTTAAATGTATCTGGATAAGCTTCAAATAAAGCAATTTGACCAGGGCTTAAATTAGCCTTGTATTTATCAATGTTTGTTTTATCTATAGTAAATAATACTTTATCTGCTGAATACGGATCTAAGTGGTGCATCCCCGGCTCATAACCGGCAGGTGCGGATGTAATACCACCGTTCCACGCTGGAATTGAACCATCTGCGTTTGCTGCTTTTTCTGCGCCAAATGGCGTTAAATCTTGTCCTAAACGTGCAACTTCTTCAGCACTCATTTTTGCCGTTGCCGCTGAACTTAAAAACATGCTACATAAAGCCGTAGCGATGAGGGTAGGTTTTTTAATCATACTAATATTACCCCTAAATAGAATATTTAATATTAAAAGAAACGTAGTCACGATCTGAGAAAGTATTGATATCGCCACCACCCCAAAATGAGTTATAGCTCACATCAAGTGACCATGCATTTTGGTAATTAAAGTTCATTGTGACACCTAATGATTTACGGTCTTCAATAAACAAGAACATAGGATCAGGCGTATTACCGTTCACATCATGAGAAAACACAAATCGCGGAGAAAAATTAATGCCATTATAAAGGTTAAAGTAGTCACCTTTAGCAATTAGGCGGTAACCCCACGACGAGGCCGTTGCAAACGACTTTTCTTCTGGGCCATTAGAAAGGCCTAGTTGTAATGTGGTGTAGTCAGTTGTGCCTGGACCTGTGATTACACCGCTTCGACCTGTACCCGACACATTTAAACGCATTTCATCATAGTCCGGCATATCATGAATTTTCACAGCCCCTACTTCACCTACTACAGCCCAACTATCTGCACCTAAAGATGGCCCAAATAAGTGCGTTGCAGTAAACTGAATTTGTGATGTGTCACGTTCGATGTAGCCTTGTGCAACCTCGCCAGCCGCAACAGAACTAATCGCATCGCCAAAACTCATTTGTGAAATACCTGCAAAATCTGGTCGAATACCTGCCAGTGCTAATTGTTCAGGCATTGCGGTATAAAGAAGCTCAACATCATCTATTTGTAGTGGCTCATCTTGACGAAAAGCAAACTCACCTGCAAAAGCAGTCTCACCAATGCTGGTGTTAAAACTTAAACCGTACAGTTTGATGTCTTCTGGGTAGTCGTTTTCAGCTTTAGAAAAAGCAACTAAATCAGCCACATTATCATCAGTAATTTCTGTGGTTGCTATCATTGCTAAATCTTGTGCAATTGCCGCTTGCGAAAAGTTCGATACACGACCTGAAATGAGCGGTCTACGACTGTGGTAATTAACATGATATAACGCCACTTCAGTGTCGTTCCACTGTGGTAAAAACATGCCTAAGCGTAAACCGTATTGGCCGCCGTCATCTGGCTCTGTTTTGCCATTGTTACCTTTACCTTTTAATGCAACTTTGGTTGGATGCGCTAAATACATGTTTGCAAGTAGCGCTTGGCCTTCAGCACTTGATGGGTCAATGCCTTGTGCAGCAGCTGCTTGAGCAAAGGTTGCGTAAAGGTTATTAAGGCTGTCAGTCAAAAATGCCATATCAATATCAGGGTTAGAGGTAAAACCTAACTGAACATTTTGTTGGTAGCCGTTTTCTGCAGCAAAGTCATTGGTAGAAAAATAAGTACCTGCAGCTGGCAGGCGTGTTTCATGCCATTGATACTGGTAAAAACCTTCTAACGTAATGTTTTCAGTAATACCTAATGATGCCCACAACATACCAACCGGTATAAAGGCTTCTTTAAGTTCAGCACCCGGTGCTTTTAAACGGTCAATATCAACAGGGTTTACGTTAATACCATGAGAGATAAGCGTGCTTTCACCCCAGTTAACAACTTGTTGACCAAGGCGAATTGACAACGGGTTGTTGCCATCATTTAAGTCAAAGTTTGCCCACACGTAAGCATCTAAAAGACGAATATCGGCACAGCTTTGCTCTTTCGTATCGTCATCATCACATGGGTCAACGCCTTGCCCTGATGTTGGGTTAACGTAGGCTCTATCACCATCCATTAACTCAAAATCATAAAAATACATAAAACGAGTAAATAAACCGTAGTTATCTTTACTGATTGAAAGGTCGTGTGTGCCTTTCAATAATTTTGAAAACGAATCACCGCTATCAAAATTAAGATTACCTGCATCGCCATTATTTGAATAAGAGCCTGGCTGAGCCCAAACATCTTGAGAAGAATAAATTGTATTTAATGAAGGTTTGTAGCCCGTCCAATCAAACGCAGGATTATTGCTTTTACCAATAATATCGAAATCTCTGTCTTCAACACGGACGCTTTGGCCATAAGAAAAAGTTGAGTCGAAAGTGACATCAAAGCCCCCGACTTCAAAATTTGCTGCATTCGCCGCGCCAGATAAACTTAAGCTGGCGGCAGCTAAACCTATGGCTATTTTGTTTTTAACAAAAAGCGATCTTCTTATCATTGTGTATCCCCCCTGTCGTGGGTAATTATGTGTGATCAAGTTATTGTTTTTAGTGTAATCTTAACGATAGAAGCGATTATAAAAAATTACAAACGGTCGCATTCAATCATTTATTATATTTTTTAAGCTGACGTTTACGTGTTGGTAAGACGTCATACCAGATAATTTATACACTTAATTTAACAATAGAACAAATTGAAATTAACAAAAAGATAATATTTTTATGTATCTATAACATAAAAATAGTAGGTTAGGCGACACGTTCGAGGCGAATAAATTTATTCTCAGGGGTTAGTAAAAGTCTAAAGCGCCCTCTTATGCCAATAGACGAAACATAAGGGCGTAAGTGTGAGGCGGCAAATCGTATTATTTTACCGTTATCCTCAACTACTTGAACTGAGCTAAAACGACCATGGTAATAATCCATGCATTCGTTGTAGCTCAGCTGTAAAGAAAAGTAATACTCAATCATTTAACTAAGTGCTTTTTCAACCTTTTCGTACAAGTCAGCACTTAAATCATCAAGGTTTGCTAAGCGTTGTAACTGCGCCTTCATCGCATCGGCACGTGTTGTATCATAGCGTTTCCATGACATAAATGGCGTTAGCATTCTTGAGGCATTTTGCGGATTAATCGCGTTTAATTTAATAAGTAAGTCGCCAAGTAATGCGTATCCTTGCCCATCTTTTCTATGAAATTGTGAAGTATTAAAGTGGCTAAAACTACCTATTAATGCCCGTACTCGATTTGGATTTGAATAATCAAAGTTAGGGTGCCCGTATAACGCTTTTATCTTCTCAATGGCATCAGTGCCTGTTTGCATAGCTTGAAGCGCAAACCATTTATCCATTACTAATACATCGTGACGCCACTGGCTATCAAAGTGCTCTAGTAAAGAGGCTGTTAATGGGTGCGACGCTTTAACTACGGCACTCAAAGAGGCTAACACGTTCGTCATATTTGAAGACCCAGCTGAGTCTTTAATAAAATGCTCAACTTGTTCAGAAGGTGTTTTAGCTAAGTAGTGTAAGCAAACACCTTTGAGCGCTCTTATCGCAACTGCATCTGGATTTATGCTGCCATCATCGACTAACGAATTGTGACAATTTAAAAACTCATTAAATAATTGCTCGGCAATTTGTTGCTCAAACAAAGTTGTTACTTTAGTGATCTCATCAACCGGAATAATGTCAAACTCGGCGGCAAAGGTGTCAAAGCTTGGTAGTTTAAGAAGCTCAGCAACTAATGCTAAATCACTGCTTTTTGCGTTAATTAATTCACGTAATGCCCTGATAACATTATCACTTAATTGTGCATTTTCAGGGTTACTCACTGCTTGCTTAACGGCATTGATAAACAACTGCTGCTGTGCATCCCAACGTGAAAAATGACTGCGTGCAAAACGCATTATGTGCAGCAAATCGTGCTCTGAGTTTTGCTGATTTAGGATACAAGGCGCAGAAAAGTCTTCGAGTAATACCGCCACTGGGCGAACAGGTATTTGATCAAAGTAAAACGTTTGTGTTGTCGAAGTTACATTAAGGACATGATCACGTTTTTCACCCTGATATGTAAGCGCGATACTTTGTCCATTATCATCTAATAATTCTATAGCAAACGGGATATGTAAGCTCTTGTTATTAGGCTGATTAACTGGTGCAGATTGCTCAATTGTTAGAGTATAAAGTTGCTTATCGTGATCATAGTGTTGTATTGCATTTAATCGTGGTGTACCTGATTGGCTATACCAGCGCTTAAATTGAGTTAAATCTATGCCAGAAGCATCGTTCATTGCAGCAACAAAATCATCACAGGTAACCGCTTGACCATCATGGCGTTCAAAGTAAAGCTGCATCCCTTTTTGAAAGTTAACCTCACCTAACAGGGTGTGCATCATTCGGATAACTTCAGCCCCTTTATCGTAAACAGTAACTGTATAAAAGTTATTCATTTCAATCACTTTTTCAGGGCGAATTGGGTGCGCCATAGGGCCCGCATCTTCACTAAACTGGTGTGTACGCATTACTTTAACGGCATCAATGCGATTAAGTGCGCGAGAGCCCAAATCACTACTAAATTCTTGGTCTCTAAATACCGTAAGCCCTTCTTTTAACGATAACTGAAACCAGTCTCTACACGTAACACGGTTCCCCGTCCAGTTATGAAAATACTCATGCCCTACAATTGACTCTATAGTGTGATAATCTTTATCAGTGGCGGTTTCTTGGTTAGCCAAAACGCATTTACTATTAAATACATTTAGTCCCTTGTTTTCCATAGCCCCCATATTAAAAAAGTCTACAGCGACAATCATATAAATATCTAAATCGTATTCAAGATTAAAACGCTCTTCATCCCATTGCATGGCTTTTTTTAATGAGTTAATTGCATGCGGAGTTTTAGATAAATTGCCTTTATCAACAAATAACGCAAGCTCAATTTCGCGACCACTTTTTGTTGTGTAGGTATCTTTTAGTACGTCAAAATCACCCGCGACTAATGCAAACAAATAGCTTGGCTTTTTAAATGGATCTTGCCATTTGGCAAAATGTCGCCCATCGACAGTTTCACCACTGTCAATTTGATTACCATTTGATAATAAGTGTTTAAAGCTTTTATCAGCAATAATTGTTACATCATAGGTACTTAACACATCAGGACGATCTAAAAAATAAGTTATTTTTCTAAAACCTTGTGCTTCACATTGCGTGCAATATGCCCCACCCGACAAATACAGCCCCTCTAGCGAGGAGTTTGTTTGAGGAGAAATCTGGGTCACAATTTTGAGCTGACATGCATCAGGTAAACCATTAATGAATAAGTGTTCACCTTCAATTTTGTAGTCTGTGTAAACCACATTATCTACATGTAATTCCACTAATTGTAGGTCTATACCGTCTAACACAAGTGCTGAGCAATCATTAGTTGCTCTTTTGAGTGTTAATAGGGCCGTTACTTTTGTGTCCAACGGCTGTAAGTCAAAAGTGAGCTCTGTATGCTCAATAGAAAAATTAGGGGCAGTGTAATCTTTTAAATATTGCGCTTGTGGCTTTGCTGAAACAGTCATGGTTACTCCAACGAAAGCCCCTTTAAAAAGGGGCTATTAAGATTTAAGCAGGTTGTTTGGGCTCTATACGTAAAATTTTAATACCTACATATGCATAAATAATGGCTAAAAAAGGATTAATTAAATTAAAGAAAGCATATAAAGCGTAGTCAAATGGGTTTATTAATAAAACGCTTTGCATATACGCACCACAGGTGTTCCACGGAATTAACGGGCTTGTTATTGTGCCGCCATCTTCTAAAGTACGCGATAAATTAACCGGCTTTAAGCCACGCTTTTTATACTCTTCTTTAAACATACGACCCGGTACAACAATGGCGATGTATTGATCAGCCGCTATTAGGTTTGTACCTATACAAGTAGCAATGGTAGATGTAATAAGCGAGCCAGTACTTTTTGCAATTTTTAAAATACTTTTTACAAAAATATCTAATAAACCCGTTTTTTCCATAATGGCACCAAACATAAGTGCCGTCATGATCAGCCATGTGGTGGTTAACATACCCGCCATACCGCCACCGCTGAGTAAAGAGTCCATTTTGGCATCGCCAGTGTCAATATTGAATCCATCAAAAAACGTAGTCCAAATAATTTTAAAATAACCAACTAACTCGCCCTGTGATAGGTCAAGCTGCGATGCAATAAGATCAGTTTGAAAAAACATGGCCCAAACAGCCCCTATTACAGCGCCAATTGAAATAGCTGGGAAGGCTGGCATTTTTTTAATAGCTAATACTAGCAGCACAATTAATGGAATGAGCATTTCAAAGCCAATATTGAAATTTTGTTCTAAAATCGCTGTTATTTCGTCAATTCTGCCCGCTTCGTTTGCCGCTGTTGCATTAAAGCCCATAAATATAAAAATGATCAGTGCAATGACAAAGCTTGGCACTGTAGTCCATAACATATGATGAATATGCTGAAATAAATCAGCGCCTACAACAGCTGGAGCTAAATTAGTGGTCTCAGAAAGCGGGCTGAGTTTGTCACCAAAATAAGCGCCCGAAATAACCGCACCTGCAGTAACGGTTTGATCTAATCCAAGGCCTGTGGCAACACCTAAAAGCGCAACACCTATGGTCGCCGCAGTGGTCCAAGAGCTACCTATACTCATCGCAACAATGCCACAAATTAAACAACTTGCAGCGTAAAACCAGCTTGGGTTAATAACTTGCAAACCATAATAAATAAGCGTTGGCACGGTACCCGATAATAGCCAAGTGCCAATTAAAGCACCTACCATCAATAATA
>Ga0209452_1000085_pt1 | contig 37210 bp, 35 predicted proteins | sample WorMetimpBELIZE1_FD_187388 | JGI IMG/M metagenome (GOLD analysis project Ga0209452, IMG submission 187388) | Marine gutless worms symbiont microbial communities from Max Planck institute for Marine Microbiology, Germany - Olavius imperfectus... | ecosystem: Host-associated > Annelida > Digestive... | reverse complement strand
AATAATGAACGCCCTAACATGGGCATAGGTGGGATAACACCCATACAAAAACTGGAAAAGTTAAACAACGAAAATTCTACAGATAGCCTCCATTAAAAATGGGGAGATTACCTATTCACAAAGAGGTTTGGAGACGCTGCGCTTTAGAGGAAGAAATAAAACAAAAACTATAAGTGACTAACATTATGCCTTCTCATTTACTCCTCGTTTGCTTCTCTTTGTGCAAATAATCTTTTAATAAGAAGCCATGCAGCTTACTGGCATTTAAAGCAATGCTTTTACATTTTCAAGATAAAACACCTAAAGTAAAATTGTTCACAAAGAGGCTTGGAGACGCTGCGCTTTAGAGGAAGAAATAAAACAAAAACTGTAAGTGACTAACATTATGCCTTCTCATTTACTCCTCGTTTGCTTCTCTTTGTGCGAGTAATCTTTTAATAAGAAGCCGTGCAGCTTGCTGGCAATTAAAGCAACGCTTTTACATTTCAAAAAACACCTAAAGTAAAATTGTTCACAAAGAGGTTTAGAGACGCTGCGCTTTAGAGGAAGAAATAAAACAAAAACTATAAGTGACTAACATTATGCCTTCTCATTTACTCCTCTTTTGCTTCTCTTTGTGCAAATAATCTTTTAATAAGAAGCTGCGTAGCTTACTGGCATTTAAAACAACGCTTTACTTATTTATAATTAAAGCGCCAGCAAGCAAGGCGCCTACAGTAAAATTATTCACAAAGAGGTTTGGAGACGCTGCGCTTTAGAGGAAGAAATAAAACAAAAACTGTAAGTGACTAACATTATGCCTTCTCATTTGCTTCTCATTTTCTTCTCTTTGTGCAAATACTCTATTTATGTCTATGATATTAAATTAATGAGATTAAAGTTTTTATAAGAATATTTATGGATATTAATAAATTGACACATGCCGTAATAGGTTGTGCTATTGAGGTACATAAAACTCTAGGGCCAGGTTTGTTAGAGTCAACTTACGAAGCCTGTTTAATATATGAATTAAATGAATTAGGCCTAGCTACAAAAACTCAATACGATTTACCTGTTTACTACAAAGATACTCATATTAATGCTGGTTACAGATTAGATATTTTGTTGCCCAATAAATTAATAATCGAGCTTAAATCTGTAGAAAAGTTATTACCGATTCATTCGGCACAATTAATAACCTATATGAAACTTGCAAATGTTAGTGCTGGCCTTTTAATCAACTTTAATACTATAAAATTAATTGACGGTATAAAAAGATTTAATTTTTAGGCTCTTTTATTTGCTGTCACTCATTTGGCATTACTCTCAAAAAATTTAAACATTACTCACAAAGAGGCTTGGAGACGCTGCGCTTTAGAGGAAGAAATAAAACAAAAACTATAAGTGACTAACATTATGCCTTCTCATTTACTTCTCGTTTGCTTCTCTTTGTGCGAGTAATCTTTTAATAAGAAGCCGTGCACTTAACATAAGCAAGCTCTCCAGCTAAAAGATCAAACCAAATTTAAGTGTATACCCGTAGGCGTGAAGCTTGCTCACGCAAGTTATTAAAAATTAATTAAATATTCACAAAGAGGTTTAGAGACGCTGCGCTTTAGAGGAAGAAATAAAACAAAAACTATAAGTGACTAACATTATGCCTTTTCATTTACTCCTCGTTTGCTTCTCTTTGTGCAAATAATCTTTTAATAAGAAGCCGTGCAGCTTGCTGGCATTTAAAAGCAACGCTTTACTTATTTATAATTAAAGCGCCAGCAAGCAAGGCGCCTACAGTAAAATTATTCACAAAGAGGTTTAGGGACGCTGCGCTTTAGAGGAAGAAATAAAACAAAAACTATAAGTGACTAACATTATGCCTTCTCATTTACTCCTCATTTGCTTCTCTTTGTGCAAATTTTCATTTATTTGATTCACAAAGAGGTTTAGAAGCCCTAGGCGAGCCAAATTATTATTGCTTACTTCTCTTCTAAATCAAATTCAGTTAAATGACCGTCGCCGTGGATTAGTTGATAGCGTGCTAAGTCGCCCTGCTCTAATGTAATTAAACTAATGGCGGAGTCGCTTACTAGGTATTTTTGGCCTTCGCCTTTGGTTTGGTGTTTGTCTACTTCCATGTGCCAGCGTTTGGTGAAAAAGTTAAGCGGGCTTTTGGGGCCGTATAATATTGAGTCGAGCTTATCGAGTACATTAATGAGCTTGCGCGGAAATTCGTTTTTAATTCCGCTGGCGGTGAGTTGCCATATTCTATTAGGGTGATCGCCAAAGCGCTTTTGCACCGAAAAACAAAAAGAGTAATGTACATCGCCCGACAAAATAAGCGTTTCGTTGGGCGTGTCTGTACGTCTAAAGGTGTCGAGTAGCTTTTTAGCCGAGCCTTCGTGTGCCATCCAGTTTTCTACGTCTACCATAAGCGGCTGGCCGCACATATTAAATGCCGCTTGTATTGCCTCTATTGATTTAACGCCAAACACCGGTGCTGGTGACACAATAATTACTTTGCTGTGGCTAAGCAGGCTTTCTTCAAGCTCTGTTAAGCGCTCCCAGTCAAGTAAGCCTGAAGGCTCGTTAAAATTACTTTCGTTACGCCAGCGGTGGGTGCGGGTGTCAAGTACTACCACTTTTGGCGTGGTGTTAAGCTCGTAGTGCCAATAGTTAAATTCGTTTAAGGGCTTATCAAAGGCTTTAAACTGCCAACTATTATTAGCGCTGCGGCTTTGTTTAAAGTCGTTTATTAGTGAACCTGTTTTATGTAGCGCGTCGTTACCGAGCCCTTGAAATAACCAATAGCTTATCAGCCCGTTATTAATAATTCGTTTACTGCTTGGGTTTTGATTTATTGCTTGCTCCCACCCTGCTGTTAGGTTCCAATCATCGGTAACATCGTGATCGTCAAACATCATCAAGGTAGATACATTGGCAAATAAACGCTCTACGCTATTTAAACCTTTTGCGTAGTCTATTAAGGCCTTTTTTTCGGCGTTAAAAATGGCATTGTTTTTTTCATTACCTTGCGTGTAATGCATATTTTGTATATCAACGCATTGCCATGCGGTGGCACTAAAGTTAAGTAGGTAAAGCGCTATAAATTCTTCAAAGTGGATTAAGTGATTATGTGCTTTTACGCTAGAAAAGTGCGGCTCGTCTTTTTTTAGCCAATACCCTACCCCCAGTTTTGAACGCTTTTGCCATGGCGTTTTAGGTAAGTAATGATGGCGGTTAAAAAGCTGATCGTTTATATCTGCTGGTAAATTAAGCGCAAGCGGCTGCTCTTTATAAAGCCCTAATACATCTATTAGCTGATGAATTGCCAATAGCATAGGTGCTGCTACATCATCGGCGTAAACTTGATCGCCACTTAGTAACAACAGCTGTGCACCTTGCTGGTCTGTACTGCGCTGGGTATCTTGCCATTCACTTGCAGATACTAAGCTGTCTTTTGCAGGATGATGCGCGTTACGGCACGAGCCATGTAAAATATGCGTAAGCTTATTTGCAATTACAAACGAAGGCGCTGTTTGCCCTTTAAAACACCACGGCGTTAAATCAATTTGCTGCTCATTTATGTACAGCGTATACGCTAATAAGGTATCGACCGGAAACGGGTTATCAACGGGTTTTATAATTATAAAGTGCAGGTAAAGGTGTTTACCTAGGGCAATGTTTTGCTGCTCGCAGTAGCTTTGTTGGTCTTTAAGTGTGATTTGGCAATTGCCAGGGCGTGATGTAGCAAATTGAATACATATACTACCTTGCTCAGCTCGGCGCACCATGGGCCCCATTAATAAAAGCGGGAGTTGCGCCGATTGAGTAGTCATGTGTTAGCCTTTTGCTGCTAATTTAAAAAGTGAATAAAAGTTATCTGTGGTAGCTTTTGCAAGCTCGTTAAAGCTAATGCCTTTAAGTTCGCTTATGTAGTAGGCAACATCTTCTACATACGCCGGCTGATTTGATTTACCACGGTACGGTACAGGTGCTAAATACGGTGAATCAGTCTCAATAAGTAGTCTATCGAGTGGGATTTGCTTTACTACTTCTTTAAGCTCTACAGCATTTTTAAAGGTAACAATGCCCGAAATAGAAATATAAAAGCCCATATCTATCGCTTTTTTAGCCATATCCCAATCTTCGGTAAAACAATGCAATACGCCACCGCAGTTTTCTGCTTTATGCTCACGCATTAAGTTTATGGTATCGGCTCGGGCATCACGGGTATGGATAATCAATGGCTTTTGCAACTCGTTTGCTACTTCTATATGCCCTACAAAACTGGCTTGCTGCACTGCGTGCGTGTCTTTTGAATAATAGTAATCGAGGCCTGTTTCACCTATCGCCACTACTTTTTTGTGCGATGCTAAATCAATAAGCTGCTGTTTATTAAGAGCATCTTTTTGATCAAGCGGATGTACGCCACATGAGGCCGATACATCGTCGTAATGTTTAATTTTTTCAAGCATGCTTGGGAATTGATCAAGCGTTACACTTACACATAAAAAATGCTCTACTTGCTTTGCGCGGGCGTTGTCGAGTACTTGATCTAAGTTTAAATCTAGTTTGTCAAAATCAAGACGATCTAAATGGCAATGAGAATCTACAATCACTATACGGCCTGTATTGTTTTAAAATTTAAATTATACCAATTTGCAATAATACGGGATCACAAAGTATGTATTACAAATTAACGAGCAAAATAGCCCATTGAGCTACATGGTATATGTAGGGTTACCAGAGTTTAACATAGTGCCTAATAGCTTTTCGATTTTAGCATTTAGGTTTGTTTTATCATCTAAAAAACTTATGCCAATACCTGGTGGGTTTGAGCTTTGTGCGCCTTGTGGCGTTACCCAAGCTACTTTTCCTGTTACCACGTCGTCTTCTAGTGCATCAGGCAAGGTCACCCTTAGTGCTAAAGAGTAGCCAATTTCGTAACGCATGTTGGTACGCACAAATAGACCACCTTTTTTTAAATATGGCATATAGCAGCGGTAAAGTTCGTCAAGGTTGTCTACATCAACTAAAAGCTCTTGCATAAGTATTCCTATTAAATGTGACGCAGGGCATGCGCTAAACGCGACACTGCTAGAGGTAAATTAAGCCCAAGTACCTCTGTGCTATTTTGTAAAAATTCATTCACCGCTTGCTGCGCACTTTGGTACGCGTCAAAACTTAAACCTTTTATAAGCTGCTGTTTTAATTGCTCGCTTAAAAATAATGTAAAAATGCGTATTAGCTCAGGTTGTTTATTTATAATATTAACAAGCGGACTAAAATTATGGCTTTGTTTAAACTCAGTTGCAAATTTATATAAAGTATCAATGTGTTGCAGCTGCTCTTGCGCTTGCCACTGTTTAATTAACAGTGGTTGCGTGTAAAATAAAGGCAGCCATACATAGTCACTAATATTTAAATTGGCTAACCAGGTTTTGGCTTCATTGGGGTTAGTTACTTTAATGTCTGTTTTGGCGCAGCGGCTTAAAATAGTGGCGGGTAACTGCGCGGTATTGCTTGTTGTTAAAATTAAAAAGCGACTATTGCTGGGCTCTTCTAGCGTTTTTAGTAATGCGTTTGCCGCAGCCGTGGTCATTTTTTCGCAGTTTTCAATAATGGCCACTTTATTGCCATTTTGTGCAGCAGAGTGGTTCATAAAATCGCTTATCGCACGAATATCGTCCACGCCTATGCTTTGCCCTTCAACTTGCGTTATGCGTTTATCTGGGTGGTTTCCGGCATGGGTTAATGCGCAGCTTTTACACTGCCCACACGGGGCTAACTTGCTACCTTCGCTTTGCATGTGGGTATTAATGTTTTGGCATAACAAACTATTAGCTAATTGCTCGCTTAGCTCAAACTTACCCACGCCAATAGGGCCGCAAAGCAACTGCGCATGATGAAAACGCTGCGCTTTATAACTTTGCGCAAGCTGTTGCTCTACAGTATTGAGCCACGGCAATGCCATGTTATTTTAACCCTTCAAAAAAGGTGCGTAATACATTGGTTATATCGCGGTGTACTTTATCAATACTTTGGTTGGCATCAACGGTTTTTATTGAGCTGTCGTCATTTGCCAGCTCTACATAGCGCATGCGCGTGCGCTGAAAAAATTCAATGGCTTCTTGCTCAATTCTATCTAGCTCACCACGACCTTTAGCACGCTCAAGGCCAATTACTGGGTCTATGTCTAGGTAAATGGTTAAATCAGGTTTTAACCCTTTTAATACCATAGACGACAAAGACGATAAGGTATTAGCGCTAATGCCGCGGCCGCCTCCTTGATACGCTTGAGACGATAAGTCGTGACGATCGGCCAATACCCACTGCCCTTTGTTAAGTGCAGGGTTAATTACATTATGCATTAGCTGTGAGCGTGCCGCATACATAATTAATAATTCAGTTTCAAAGGCTATGTCTTCTTCATGCTCGGCTTTCACAAGTGTTCGTAAAGACTCTGCAAGCGGCGTGCCCCCTGGCTCACGTACGTTAATAAAGTCTATTTGTTTTTTATTTAAAAAATCTTGGCACAGCGCAATGGCTGTTGATTTACCTGCGCCTTCAAGGCCTTCAATTACAATAAATTTTGGTTTCATATAAAGTTTAATTCGTTTTATTTAATATATACGTTTTAACGGCCGCGTTGTGTTGCTTTAACGTGGTTGAAAATTGATGACTGCCATCGCCTTTAGCCACAAAGTAAACATACTCTGATTGCGGTGGGTTAAGCGCTGCTAAAATAGCGGCTTTTGAGGGCATGGCAATGGGTGTAGGCGGCAGCCCGTTAATGCGATACGTGTTATAGGGCGTGTAATCGCGTAAATCTTTTCGCTTAATGTCACCGTCAAAACTCTCACCTAAGCCGTATATTACGGTTGGGTCTGTTTGAAGGCGCATATTGGCGTTTAATCTATTTATAAATACAGCGGCTATTAGCGGGCGCTCACTGGCAAGGCCGGTTTCTTTTTCGATGATAGACGCCATGATCAGCGCTTCGTACGCGTTTTTATATGGCAGGTTAGCTGCTCGATTAGGCCATGCTTGCTCAAGTGTTTGTTGCATTTTAACGGCTGCGCGCTTTAGTAAACTACTGGCTGTATCACCACTGTGATAGTGATATGTATCGGGATATAACCATCCTTCTAAATGGTCTTTTTCACCTATTATTTGCTGCGAAAGTTGCTCTGTATTTAAGTTATTAGTTAAGTGCGGCGCGCTATTAATGGCAGCTAATACTTCCCGTAGGTTTTGCCCTTCAATAATGGTAAAGCTAAAACTAATTTGCTCGCCATTATTTATTTTTTTTATGTTGTTAATAACACTTGTATTGGTTAGCTCGTATAAACCGGCTTTTAAATCGGTCAGTGTTGGGTCAAGCTTTGCAACTATTTGGTAACGCCAACAGCTTTTTAGCCAGCCTTTGCTTTGCCACTGCTTGCAAAGCTGGTTAAAACCTATGCCTTTTTTTACTTTAAACTGAGTAGGCGTTGTTATGTTTAGCGGGCTTGCTATTGTTGCCTGTAATTGTTGATACCCTAAAAGCGTTGTCACTAAAGCTAACAATAATACCGATAAAATAACTTTTAACACTTAGCCTCCTTGGCTAATAATTCATTTAATAAAGCCATGCTTTGCTCAACGTTAAATGACTGTTGTTCAATTCGATTAACAGCCACAGCGCCCATTAAGCTGTTACATATAAACACAGCGCGTGCTTGAGTTAATTCGTTTAGGCTAACTTGCTTAAATTCAACGGCTAATTTATCACATAACGATTGCAGATAAACCCCTTTTATACCGCATTGCTCAAGGCTTGGCGTATAAACTTTATTATCAATAATGGCAAAAATATTAGCTGCCGAGGCTTCAATGACATTATTTTGATGATCGAGTACTAAAACATCATCACATGTTTGGTTTGCCATGGCGTTTTTAATCAGCACTTGCTCTAGCCGGTTTAGCGTTTTTAGCCCAGCGAGTAAAGGCTGAGAAGCTAATTTTATTGGGCTTAGAGCTAAACTCACTCCGCTCTTAGCCAGTGCTTTATAATTTTGCGGAAACGCCAATACAGAGATCAATATTGTTAAATGAGCTTGCTGCGGTAATCCATAGCCGCGCCCACCTTCACCACGGGTGATCACAACTTTAAGCACATTTAGCTGGCAGTGACTAATCGCTTTTGTAATATGTTGCTCAAGCTCAGTAAAATTAATTGCTGGGAATGCTAAACGTTCGGCACATTCTATTAAACGTGCTTTGTGGTATTGCCAATGCTCAACGCGCCCTGCAGCTACTTTTGCAGTGGTAAAAAAGCCATCACCATAGTTTAGGCCTCTATCACGCGTATTGATCGTGCTTTTATCGTTGGTTGTTATTATTGTTTGCATATAAATAACTTGCATAAAAAAAGCCCAGTTAAACAACTGAGCTCTTATAATTTGGTTCGTTGTTAAAAAAGATTATACCTTTTTAAATAGCAACGAGCCATTAGTGCCACCAAAACCAAATGAGTTACACAGTGCATAGTCGAGTTTTGCATCACGTGCAGTGTGGGCTATGTAATCTAAGTCACAGCCTTCATCTGGGTTATCAAGGTTAATGGTTGGTGATACTTTTTGATCAGCTAACGATAAAATCGAAACAATTGACTCAACAGAGCCTGCAGCACCTAATAAATGCCCCATCATTGATTTAGACGAGCCTACCATTACATCTTTAGCTGCGTTGCCAAAAATAGTTTTAACCGCTTGGGTTTCGGCTTTATCACCTGCATTGGTCGATGTGCCGTGAGCGTTAATGTAGCCTACTTGATCTGCATTTACTTGCGCATCATTAAGTGCATTTTGCATAGCAAGTGCTGCGCCGGCACCGTCTTCTGGTGGTGAGGTCATGTGGTATGCATCACCGCTCATACCAAAACCAACCAGCTCAGCGTATATTTTAGCGCCACGAGCTTTAGCGTGTTCGTATTCTTCTACTACAACCACACCTGCGCCATCAGAGAGTACAAAACCATCGCGGTCTTTATCCCAAGGGCGAGATGCCGCTTGTGGATCATCGTTACGTGTAGAGAGCGCACGTGCTGCATTAAAGCCGCCCATACCAATAGGTGTACAGGCTTTTTCTGCACCGCCGGCAACCATAGCATCCGCATCGCCGTAGGCAATCATACGTGCTGCATGGCCAATATTATGAAGACCCGTTGTACATGCCGTCACAATAGAAATATTAGGACCACGTAAACCATGCATCATAGATAAATGGCCCGAGATCATATTAATAATGGTTGAAGGTACATAAAATGGAGAAAGCTTGCGCGGACCACTATTTAATAATTTTATGTGGTTTTCTTCAATTAAGGTTAGCCCGCCAATACCTGAACCTACTGCAACACCTACTCGGGTAGCATTTTGTTCAGTTATTTCAAGCCCTGAGTCTTGTAAGGCTTGAACACCCGCTGCAATGCCATACTGAATAAATAAGTCCATTTTTTTGGTATCTTTCGCCGACATATATTCAGTTGCATCAAAGTCATTGATGAGTCCAGCGAATTTAGTACCAAATTTTGATGTATCAAAGTGAGTTATATTTTGTATACCACTTTTACCATCTAATAAGCCTTGCCAGGTAGATTGCACATCATTACCTAACGGCGTCAACATTCCTAAGCCAGTTACGACAACTCGACGTTTAGCCACGGTTTGCCTCCAATAAGGGATATTTTCACCAACTGATTAAAATACTCTAAAGCTATTTAACTTACTAAATTTCAATCTATTGGCATTACAAAGGGAATTCATACCCAAGCGACCTCAAAGTGCGAGTCTCAAATTCAGTTAAGTATGTGCTATTACAAATTAATGCAGTAGAGAGTAAAAGCGGGTGAACTTGAATCATGAACTTTGAGGTGGTTTGGATATATAGATTAAAGGCAGCGAATGCTGCCTTTAATATGCGATTAATTACTCAGCGTGAGCTGTAACGTAATCGATTGCAGATTGTACTGTGGTGATCTTCTCAGCTTCTTCATCTGGGATCTCAGTATCGAACTCTTCTTCAAGAGCCATAACTAGTTCTACAGTATCAAGAGAATCTGCACCTAGATCGTCTACGAAAGAAGCTTCATTTTTAACTTCTTCTTCTTTAACACCTAGTTGTTCGATGATAATTTTCTTTACGCGTTCTTGGATGTCGCTCATTCTTCTTTCCTTTATTAAAAACGCCAATGCGTTATTTTCAGATTGCGGCGTAGTTTACGCCGCATAATTCTCTGATTCAATGATTTGACCATAAATAATTGTCTGGTCAAACCTCTGAGTGTTTGTTTTATCTTTTATCGCTTATTTTCACAGCGATTTCAAGTATGTTTAAAGCAAGATCACAAAAATTTCAATGTTTTTGAGATCACTTGCATATGTAAATTTAAGTGCATGGGTTCGCCAATGGTTATTAAACCATGTACATCGCGCCATTTACATGCAAAGTTTCGCCAGATACATACCCAGCCGCGTCAGATGCTAAGTAACACACCGCTGCTGCTATTTCGTCTGGCTGACCCAGGCGACCTGCCGGTACATTAGCAAGCGTAGCTGCTTTTTGATCTTCGGTTAGCTCATCGGTCATATCGGTTTGAATAAAACCAGGCGCTACCACATTAACTGTAATACCACGTGATGCAACTTCACGTGCAAGTGACTTAGAAAAACCAATTACGCCCGCTTTCGCTGCTGCGTAGTTAGCTTGGCCTGCATTGCCCATAGTACCCACCACTGAGCCAATGTTAATAATGCGGCCGTTCTTTTTCTTCATCATAGGGCGTAATACCGCTTTAGATAAACGGAAAATAGAGCTTAAGTTGGTATCGATAATATCGTCCCACTCACCGTCTTTCATGCGCATTAATAAATTATCACGGGTGATACCCGCATTATTTACCAGTACATCAACATCGCCTAAGTCGGCTTTTATTGCAGCAAGTGTTGCCTCAATCGATGCAGGATCGGTTACGTTTAACGCATATCCCTTACCGTTTTCACCTAAGTAATCGCTAATTTTAGCTGCGCCTGATTCACTAGTAGCTGTACCTGCCACTTTTGCGCCCTGTGCCACTAACGTGTTTGCAATTGCTTTGCCAATACCACGGCTTGCGCCAGTAATTAGGACAACTTTGCCCTCTAATGAAAATAAATTAGTCATTTAGAATTCTCTTATTTTGCAGCTTCAATGCTTGCAGCGTCATTTACTGAACCACACACCATTGATTTATCGATTCGTTTTGCAAGGCCAGTTAATACTTTACCTGGGCCAAATTCGTAGCTTTGTGTAATGCCTTGAGCCACTAGCGCTTGTACTGTTTCTGTCCAACGTACAGGGCTGTATAGCTGGCGCACTAATGCATCTTTAATTGCATCAGCTGAGTCTTGTGCTTTTACATCAACATTATTAATTACATCACACTTAGGTGTATTAAATGTTAAAGCCGCTAAATCGGCTGCTAATTTTTCAGCTGCTGGTTTCATTAATTCACAATGTGAAGGAACACTTACACTTAAAGGCAATGCACGTTTTGCGCCTGCATCTTTACACGCTTGTGAAGCTCTATCTACCGCAGCTTTGTGCCCTGCGATAACGACTTGCCCTGGTGAGTTATAATTTACAGGTGAAACGACCTCACCTTGTGCAGACTCTTCACAGGCAGTTTTAATTTCATCATCACCTAAGCCAATAATAGCCGCCATTGAGCCTACGCCAGCCGGTACTGCTTCTTGCATGTATAAGCCACGTTTTTCAACTAGCTTGACTGCTTCAGCTAAGTCAATCACGCCACTACATACCAAGGCAGAGTATTCACCTAAACTGTGACCGGCCATTACAACATCTGTATCTGGGTTTTGGGCTAACCAATGGCGGTAAATTGCCACGCTAGCTGTTAATAAAGCAGGTTGAGTGCGGTGAGTTTGATTAAGTTCTTCTTCTGGACCATTTAGTACAAGTGCAGCTAAGTCGTAGCCAAGTGCGCTCGACGCTTCACTAAAGGTTGTTTTTACAATGTCAGAGCTTTCTAAAAGCTCGCTTAACATGCCAACGCTTTGTGAGCCCTGACCTGGAAATAGAAGTGCAATTTTTTGTGCCATACTTTGCTCTTTTTAATTAAACAAAAATTTTAACTACGGCAGAAAAATTTAATCGGCCGCCGAGTTATTTGAATGTGTTTTTTCGAAAATAGCGGCTATTTTTTCTGGAAGTTGACGCTCAACCTCTTTTACCGCTTCATCAATTGCTGCTTGAAATGCTTTTGCTGATGCATTTCCATGGCTTTTAACGACAATACCGCGCAATCCTACCAGAGAAGCACCGTTATACTGGTCGGGGTTCACCCGATTATAGAGTTTTTTTATGACAGGACTTAAAATAAATGCCATGCATTTGTAAATTAAGTGCTTTTCGAGGGCATTTGTGAACTTTTTCATAATAAGTTTAGCAATGCCTTCGCAGGTTTTTAACGCAACATTGCCAACAAAGCCTTCACACACAATCACATCAGCTTTGCCTGTAAAAATATCACTGCCCTCGCTATAGCCAGTATAATTTATATAAGGGCTTTGCTGCATTAACTGCGCAGCTTGCTTAATGCCTTCGTGACCCTTTATGTCTTCGGAGCCAATATTAAGTAAGCTCACTTTAGGATTTTCACACCCAAGGGCTTGACCGGCGACCACTGAGCCCATAATGCCAAATTGATAGAGTATTTCAGAATCACAATGCACATTAGCCCCTAAATCAAGCAAGTAAACCGGTTTTTTTTGTTCTGTTGGTACTGCTGATATTAAAGCTGGGCGTTTTACACCAGGTAGCATTTTTAAAACGTAGTGCGCCATAAAAAACAAAGCGCCAGTATTACCTGAGCTAACACAGGCCTGTGCCTCACCCGATTTAACTAAATCGAGGGCTACACGCATAGAGGAGTCTTTTTTGGATCGTACAGCAAGCGCAGGCTCACAGGTATTGGAAACAACTTCATTACAATGACGAATGATGAGTCTAGGGTGCGAGAGCGAGTCGAGTGATTCTAATTGATCGGTAATAACCTGCTCGTTGCCGCATAAAATGAGGGTTAAATTGGCATGAGCATTTACTGCGCTAACGGCAGCGGGGATAGATGAACGGGGGCCATAATCGCCCCCCATCATATCTAACGCTATGGTTAGATTAGTCAGCATAAAGCAATCTCTTAGTTAGAAATTACTTGAACGCCTTTGTAGTAACCGTCAGCAGTTACGTGGTGACGACGATGAGTCTCACCTGAAGTTTGGTCAACTGTTAAAGTTGGACCGTTGATCGCATCGTGTGAACGGCGCATGCCGCGTCTTGCACGAGACTTTTTGCTTTTTTGTACAGCCATTAGTCTTCTCCTAAGAATCTTTCTTAAGTTGTTTCAAAATATCAAATGGATTTGGTTTATCATCTTCCGCTTTTAATACACCAAAGCGAGTAGGCTCTGATGAGTAACTGCATGAAGCTTCGTTGTGGGTAGGCACTAATGGAATGGCTAAAATTAGCTCGTCTTCGATTAACTCAAATACGTTAATTTCACCGTTTTCATCAAGCACTACTTCATCGTAGACTTCAGGAAGATCATCTGACTCAGCATCCAAACCGACTGGCGAATACATAAAGTCTTGATCCAAATCCAACCCTAAATCATCATTACAACGTTGACAAGTTACAGTTACATGTGTGGACAAATTGCCGCTAATCACAACTAAACCTTGCTCATCAGTTTTGCACTGAATTTTTACCGCTATTTCACCTGCTTCTTCCTGTACAACACCTCGTAAACGAGCAAGTTTTTCAAGCGGTACAATACCATCGTAAGATAAACGGTGTTGCGCTGCTTTCCCAGGATGAAGAGTGATGGGAATTTTTACCTTTTGCATAGGGGCTGCATCATATAGATAGTTAATAGGTTAGTCAAAGCAAAAAAGCATTTTTGCGTGGTTTTTCACGTGTTTTCATTACGGATCTGATTTATCCTAACTCAAACTAAATTTAATTAGGATATTAATTTATGAAGCACCCGCTTATATTAGCGTCAAGCTCACCATTTAGGCAGTCTTTATTGCAAAAATTTAACCTGCCATTTAGTACTTTTTCGCCTGATATAGACGAAACCGCTTTACCAAATGAGGCCCCCGAGCAACTTGTTTATCGCTTAAGTGAAAGTAAAGCGCGCGCAGCAGTTAAACACTTTGATCAAGGTTTAGTTATCGGCTCTGATCAAGTTGCTGTGTTTAACGGGCAAATACTCGGTAAACCTCACAATAAAGAAAACGCCATTGTGCAACTTTCTTTGTTTAGCGGCCAAACAGTCACGTTTTTAACCGGCCTTTGCGTTTATGATATTGCAGCTAATAAAGCAAAAACACTGATTGAACCATTTGAAGTGGTATTTAAAACACTTACTCTTGAGCAAATCGAAGCTTATTGCGATGCCGAGCAGCCTTATAACTGTGCAGGGAGTTTTAAAAGCGAAGGGCTCGGAATTTGTTTATTTAAAAAACTAAACGGCGACGACCCTAATAGTTTAATCGGCTTGCCATTAATTAAACTCAGCCAACTATTAACTGAGTTTGATTTTGACGTTCTCGCACATCAGTAATTAGTTTAACCAATTAAAATATGTTGCAACTGTTGAAAGTTATCAACCGTTGCAATAGGTGTAAATGTGTTGAGTTCCTCAGCATTGTTTACTCCCATGGTCACACCGAGTCTATCCATCCCCGCAGCTTTTGCCATTGCCATATCTATTTTAGTATCGCCAATCATTAGTGCTTCATCTGCGCTAACGCCTAACTCCTCTAAAAGTTGGTATAACATATCGGGAGAGGGTTTAGATTCGGCCTCACTACTGGTACGGCTTGCACTAAAAAATTTGCGCAGCTGGCTTTGTTCAAGCAAACGCTCTAGCCCACCTCGCCCTTTACCGGTGGCAATCGCTAAAATAATACCTTGTGCTTTTAATGTACTTAGTACATTTTCCACATTATCAAATACAGGTGTTGGGGTAGTATCAATACGGTATTGTTGTTTATAACCGTTAATTAATGCGGGATGCTGCGCTACGTTGTCAGGAAATAGTACTTCAATGGCAAGTTCAAGCGACATACCAATAATATTTTTAATTGCTGTGTCGCTTGGCGGCTCAATATTTAGCGCAAGCGCACTGTGACGAATACAATTAACAATTTTGCTAATTGAGTCCATAACAGTGCCATCCCAATCAAAAATAACTAACTTATAGTTTTTATGCGCGCCTGTACTCATTACGCTTTTGCGTCTCTTAATTTTAAAATACAATTTTTTAGCGCATTATCAAGCGGTGCTTCTACACGCATTGTGGTTTCGTTTTTAGGGTGAAAAAAACTTAAATCGTGAGCATGTAAAAATAGACGGTTTAGCCCAATTTTTCGCATCGACTCATCAAAACCTTGGTCGCCGTATTTATCATCACATGCAATGGGGTGGCCTTTACACTGTGTATGAACACGAATCTGGTGAGTGCGCCCTGTTACAGGAGAAGCTTGCACTAATGAACAATCGTTAAAACGCTCAAGGACTCTAAAACGCGTATGTGAAGGTTTACCTTCGTTATTGTCTACACGCACTACCCGCTCACCTGACTTAAGCGTGTTTTTACGTAGCCCTTCGGTCACATTTTTAACCGATGAATCCCACTGGCCTGTTACCAACGCCCAGTAATTTTTTTCCATGGTTTTTTCACGCAATTGCTCATGCAGCGCGGTTAGTACTGAACGACGCTTTGAAATTAATAAACAGCCCGACGTGTCTCTATCAAGCCTATGCACCAACTCTAAATTTCGCTCATGAGGGCGTAACACGCGCAGCGCTTCTATTAAGCCATAACTCAAACCACTGCCGCCGTGTACAGCCATGCCTGAAGGTTTATTGATCACAATAAGGTATTTGTCTTCAAATAAAATTGCATCTTCTAGTTGCTTTACTTTATCAAGCTTTTTAGGCACAAACTCTTCACGCTCAGCTACTTTAATTGGCGGAATACGCACTACGTCGTTAAGCTGCAATTTATAAACAGGCTTTATGCGCTTTTTATTAACGCGCACCTCGCCTTTGCGCAAAATTTTATAAACTGCGCTTTTAGGCACCCCTTTTAAATGGGTAATAAGAAAGTTATCAATGCGCTGACCTAAATGGTCTTCGTTGATTGTGACAAAAGTTACTTGTAAGCCGGTTTTTTCTGACATTGCCTAATCACTGATTTAAGTAAAATAATTTAGTTGCTAACACAGTTATAATAGTGGGATAATCAGCAGCGCAAATATTTAGTATTTGCAAATAACAACGGTGCTTTTTAACACATTAAAACATTCGTGATGCACATTCTGGGTAGCCGATCATACAGATCCGAGTTAAGTTTTCCAAAGCTTTTATGCCTACTCAGTTAACACGTGCGCTCAACTAACAGTAATGCGCGTAATATATTACTGATTAAGTTTGAACATGAATTAATATTTAATGTAAAAATAAAAGCAATGAACAAATAATTTGTTTGATAGTGACGACGTAAAAACGTTGTTCAGAATTTGCTCACATGTAGTACCGTATAGCAGCTTATTTAGAACTAAAAATCTAGCAAATAAGCGTTTATTAACATTCGGCAGCGAATTTTGCTTTCAAGTACGAAGAAAATACCCATTGTATTTTAGCTACTTTTGAGCCCTACGCGCCTAACATAAACGCACTAAAGATTGATATGACAGGCCAACTTCTGGGTAAAACTTGTAAAGAGCGTAAGAGCCAACAGTTTTAGCACCGTATAGAATTTAATAGCGTATATGTACGCTGTTGTTAGCCAGCATTTAAAAAATACTGCATACATATACTGAGCGTTCCGTTACAGACCCAGTCGTGAGGCTGCACATTCTAAAAAAAGGAACAACTGAACAGACGCGCACGTTTCGTCATGTCAGCGACAAAAAATAAGTAGAGTAACAATATGAAACGTATGCTAATCAATGCAACGCAGCAAGAAGAAATGCGCGTAGCACTGGTTGACGGCCAGCGTCTATATGATTTAGATATAGAGAGCCCAGGTCACGAACAGAAAAAAGCCAACATTTACAAAGGTAAAATCACACGTATAGAGCCTTCTTTAGAAGCAGCTTTTGTTGATTATGGTGCCGAACGCCATGGTTTCCTTCCTTTAAAAGAAATTGCCCGTACTTACTTCCCACAAGGTTATACTTTTCATGGTCGCCCAAATATTCGCGACGTGATCAAAGAAGGTCAAGAAGTAATTGTACAAGTTGATAAAGAAGAGCGCGGCCAAAAAGGTGCGGCGCTTACTACTTTTATCAGCGTTGCAGGTAGCTACTTAGTGCTAATGCCAAACAACCCTCGCGCTGGCGGTATTTCTCGTCGTATTGAAGGCGATGAGCGTACTGACCTTAAAGAAGCGCTGAGCCGTTTAGAACTCCCTAAAGGTATGGGTTTAATTGTACGTACCGCAGGTGTAGGCAAATCGTTTGAAGAATTAAATTACGATTTAAAAGCACTTTTAGTCCATTGGGAAGCAATTCAGCAAGCAGCCGACAGCGCTAAAGCCCCGTTTTTGATTCACCAAGAAAGTAACGTAATATTCCGCGCAATTCGCGATTATTTACGTCGCGATATTGGCGAAATTTTAATTGATAAACCACGCGTATTTGAAGAAGCTAAAGCGCATATCGAGCGTTTTCGTCCTGACTTTATGAACCGTGTTAAGCTTTATCAAGGCGACACGCCTTTATTTACGCATTACCAGATTGAAAGCCAAATTGAGTCTGCGTTCCAACGCGAAGTACGCCTGCCTTCAGGTGGCTCAATTGTAATTGACCCAACCGAAGCACTTACCTCTATTGATATCAACTCGTCTAAAGCAACCAAAGGGGGCGATATCGAGGAGACGGCACTAAACACTAACTTAGAAGCCGCTGATGAAATTGCACGTCAATTACGTCTTCGTGATTTAGGTGGTTTAATTGTTATCGACTTCATCGATATGACCCCACCGCGCCATCAACGCGAAGTAGAAAATCGCTTAAAAGATGCAGCGCGCCCTGATCGTGCTCGTGTGCAAATTGGTAAAATTTCGCGCTTTGGTTTACTTGAAATGTCGCGCCAGCGCTTACGCCCTTCACTCGGTGAAGCAAGCCAAGGCCCGTGTCCGCGTTGTAGTGGCCAAGGAACAATTCGCTCTAATGAATCGATCGCGCTATCTATTCTGCGTTTGATTGAAGAAGAAGCGATTAAAGACAATACAGCTCAAGTGAATGCACAAGTACCTGTTGCTGTTGCCGCATACTTATTAAATGAGCAGCGCAGAAGTGTTCACCGTATTGAAAGACACCACAAGTGTGATGTAGTTATTATTCCTAATCAACACATGGAAACACCACATTACGAAGTGATGCGATTACGTAAAGATGAAACGCTTGAGACAGTAAGCTATGACCAAGTTGTTGCGCCTGAACCAGAGTCGTTTGAAATGGCTAAACCAGCATCGGCACCTGTACGTGAAGAGCCAATGCTTAAAGGCGTAGTAATGCCTTCTACCCCTGCTCCACAAACTAAAGTAGACAAGCCTGCCGCACCGGTAGCAGTTCCTAAAGTTGAAGGTGGTTTGTTAGCTGCCATTGGTAAGTGGTTTAAGTCTTTATTCGCAAGCGAAAGCGAAGAAGAAAAGCAAGCTAAAGAAAATGCTGAGCAACAAAAGCAGCAGCAATCACGCAATAACAACCGCCGTGGTAACAATGACAACCGTCGTCGTAACAATCAGCGCCGTCGTAATAACTCTCGCTCTAAACCGCGTAGTGAGCGCCCTGCTGAAGAAGAAGTAAAAACAGACTCTACAGCAAACGAAAATCAAGAGAAAAACGAGAACCGCAATAAGCGACGCCGTAATTCTAACTCACGTAAGCGCAACGATAATCGTAATAACGACAATCGTAATGCTGACAAAGATAAAACAGACGTAAAAGCTAACGACAATGACGCTAAGCAAAACGAGCCTAAAGAGCAAAAGCCAAAAGTTCGCCGCCAACGTCGTAATGTTCGCAAAAAAGTACGTATTCAAGATGAAAATACTGAGCAAGTAAAAGCATCTGATACGCCTGAGCAAGCGCAGCAAAGCACTGACACAGCTAAAGTAGAGCAACCTAAAGCGCAAGAACAAGCGCCTGTAGTAAAGCAAGCTTCAAATGAGCAAAAGTCAGAGCAAACAAAACCTGAACCTGTAAAAGAGCAAGCACCAAAGGCACAAGCTGAGCAAGAAGAAAAGCCAGTAACTACAGCGTCAACCGACCAAGCAAACTCTGAAGATGAGCAAGGACAAACACGTACGCGTTCGCGCCGTTCTCCTCGCCACCTTCGTGCGTCGGGTCAGCGTCGTCGCCGCCCTGAACAAGGTGAAGCTACAGAAGAAAAGTCAGATGAAGCACCGGCATTTGTACCAGTAGCTGACCAAGCTGCTGCAGCGTACGAGGCCGAGCTAAAAGCAAAAGCTGAACAGCCAACTTCAAACGATGCTTCAGAAAATGTTGAGCAAGCGTTAGCTGCAGAAGACTTAGCTAAAGTTGAAGCGGCGCCTAAAGCAGAGCAAACAACAGCAAATGACGATGCAGTGAAAACGGTTGACCCAGAAACAGCTGAAGAGCCAGTTGTTGTTACTGAGCAACCTATTTCAGCCCCTGAACCTGATAAATCAGAACCAGAGGTAGCTGAGCAACCAGCAACTCCAGAGCCTGTAAAAGCAGAACCTGAAGTAACTGAGCAACCAGTAACACCAGAGCCTGTAAAAGCAGAGCCTGAAGCAGTTGAGCAACCAGTAACACCAGAGCCTGTAAAAGCAGAACCTGAAGTAGCTGAGCAACCAGTAACACCAGAGCCTGTAAAAGCAGAACTTGAAGTAACTGAGCAACCAGTAACACCAGAGCCTGTTAAACCAGAACCTGAAGTAACTGACCAACCAGTATCACCAGAGCCTGTAAAAGCAGAACCTGAAGTAACTAACCAAGTTGAGACTGTAAGTGCACCTGCAAAAGATGCCAATGCAAAAACGGTAATCACCAAAGGTGCGGCAAGTGCACCAATGGCGCAACCGACGCCAGTTGCAGATAGCGACGTAACGCATACATCAGTTGCTATGGCTCACGATAAACGTGAACCGATCCCTGATAGTGGCTTACGTGCAGGGTCTATAAAACCTGCAGGTCGTGCAAGCTCTGCAATGACTAAAACCATGAGTGTTGAGTAACCCTTAGCCTCATTAAAAAGCCGCGCTACATAAAAATAGCGCGGCTTTTTTGTTTTAATACCTGTCTTGTCCGGAATGTATTTTCTCATTTACTCCTCTTTCGCTTCTCTTTGTGCAATAGACCCTTATGTGGCTATAATAGCCAACAAAAATAAACCGAGGCGTTGCTTCTCGCCCAAGCAAGCTTTGCGCCAACAACCTGAACTTAATATTTTGACAATTTACTTACTTGTGTACGGGCAACTTGTTGCGTAACGGGCACAGCCCGTAGTCAAAGATTTATTCACAAAGAGGATTAGAGGCGCTTCGCTTTTAGAGAAGAAATGAAAAATAATTGCTTAAATTGGTGTTGTCTTCTCATTTTCTTCTCATTCACTTCTCTTTGTGCAATAGATCTTTATTAGCAAAAATAAACAGCTGCGTTGCTTCTCGCGCAAGCAAGCTTTGCGCCTACAGCCAAAACTTAACATTATAGATAGGATTTACTTGTAGATGCACAACTTGTTGACGTGGCAGGATAAATTAAAGGTAATAAAAAAGCGTGATGCCAATACCACGCTTTTAAATCAATTTTAAATAAACTATAAAGTTTACTCGCTTTCATCTTCCATAAAGCGTTGTAATTGATCTTTTAAGTTAGGCGGTACGCCTTTAATGACCAGTGTATCTGTTGCTTCGTTATAAGTTACGCGCTCACCTAAGTGCTTGCGCTCAAAACTAATACTGACACCGCCGCCTAAGCCCGAGAACTTAACCATGCTGGTGACCGTTTTTTTATCGACAGGGAAAGAGTCTTCTAAATCGTAGCTTTGCTCTTTACAGAAATTATCAAACGGGCTGTCATCACCTTTTGTTAGTGTTGCCGAAAGCTCACTTACGCTTGCATCTTCGCCCGTGGTTACGCAGTCGTTACAGTAGTCAAATACTTGCTTACGTAGTTCATCTTTTTCTGTTTTATCAAACTCTTGCTCTGATAGATAATCTTCAACTGCACTAAGCATCACCTGGCTTTGTTGTTTAGGATCTATGCCCTCTTCACAGCCTAAAAAGTCTAAGAAAAAGTCGGCTACTTTTCGCCCTGCACGCCCCTTAATAAACGAGATATAGCGATTATCGTCAGCTTGGGTATCCCATGCGCTTAAATCAATACGAGCTGCTAATTGCATGCGTGATATATCTAAATGGCGCGACGCTGCTAAATCAAGCTCAGAGGTCATGCTGTAGTGCTCTTTTATGTTGATCATAGCAATTAGCATGTAATCAGTAGCCACATACTGATAATGACAAAATACTAAATAACCGGTTTCGCTAAATGCGTACTTATCAAGCTCTTCTTTTAAAACAGTGGATGCTTGCTCGGTCATGTGCCAAAAGCCTAGTTCGTCATTTCGATAGCTTTGCATTGCCGATGCGACAACGCTGTTTTTATCACCACTAAATGCACAGTAACCTTTGCCTGGCTTTGAGTTGTATGCATGATGGAGTTGTTCGATAAAAACAGCGACTTTATCGTTTATCACCATTTCATCGTTTCGTAGGTGAATTTGCGTATCGTCGTCTTTTTTGTCTACATAATGAACGACTAATTTTTTAACGTCTGTTGTCATCTTTGTTTTTCACGCCTCTGGTGTTAAAATACGAGAATATAACTCTTTTATTGAACCAACTGATGCCAATCTTATCAAAATACTCTAATGAAGAAGTAGAACAAATCGTCGATCAGCTCATTGATGTGCTAACGCAACATAATGCGCCGGTTGATTTAAGCCTTATGTGTTTAGGAAATTCTATCACGCATATCCTAAAAGAGCATGTACCTGCAGGGAAAAGACAAGCCGTTACTGAAAACTTTGCTAAAGCACTTGCTCAGTCGGTTAAATAAACTATATGAATTTATCGCAGCACAATCAGTTTTCGTCTAAAGCGAGTCAATTATTAAGTTGGGGCCACTGGTTCACTTTTGCAAATATTGGTTTAGCGCTTTTTATTAGTCTAAGCTTTTTATTTGCTGATTCACCGCCAACTAGTTTTATGGGTATAACTTATATGCTAGTGACGTGGCTGAGCCATACGAGCTTTATTGCTTTTTTAGCATTTGTGCTGACGGTATTTCCATTAAGTTTAGTTTTTCCTTACCCACGACATATTCGAGGCATGGCTGCGGTTATTGCCACTCTTGGGGCGTCTATTTTAACACTTGATGCTTACGTATATGTTAATTTAGGCTATCACTTAAGCTCATCGGCATTACCTGAAATTATTTCGCTGCTTTGGCACCGACTTACCAGCTCACCAACGCTTACTACGTTGCTTGCCGGTGGTATTGTTTTACTCATTCTTGGCTTTCAGTTAATTGTTAGTAACTACACTTGGAAGCACCTAGCCCGCTTAAAACAACTTAAATTTGCCCGTTTTGCGAGCTCGTTTTTAGTACTTTGTTTTGCACTTAGTCACAGCATTCATATTTGGGCTGATGCAAATCTAAAGTTTGATATAACAAAACAAGATAACGTTTTACCGCTTTCGTACCCTACGACCGCTAAAAGCTTATTAGCAAAAAATGATTTACTCGACATTGAAAGCTATAAACAAGCTCATAATGTAAGAATTAATAATCAAAACGTTAGTTATCAAATTCCTGCGCCACTGCAAAAATGTGAAGATTACACCGAGCAGCAAGTAGACATTTTTGTATTTGATACCAACGAGCAGTTAAGTCGGTTTGTTGCTAAGCATAAAAGCTTGCACAAAACGGAGCAATTTTTACAACCAACACACCATGGTGATAGTTTATTTAGCTTAGTGTATGGCTTACCCTCTTTTTATAAAATGGCTATTTTATCAGAGCAAACGTTACCCGCTTGGCAAAGCCAGCGCAGAAGTGTTGAACTTGCGGGTATAGAAAATCTAAATTTTATTAATGATCAAGCCCATTCAAACAGCGCGATAAGAATTATTAAAGGCGAAGATAACCCGTCTGCTCGCACTGATAACACACACATTTATGCATTTAGTTTAGCCAGTAAAAGCTCTGAAGTAGTCACGTCGTCGGTGTTGTATAGCTCTGATAAACGAATAACTAAAGTAGATGGGCTTATTCAACCTAGTGACATTATTGCAACCAGTGTAGGCCAATACTTAAACTGTCAGGCTGTTGTTAAACAAACCATGCTTGGTGAAAACCTGTATAAGAAAAAAGCCGATACGGGTGTTAACTACTCACAAGGTGTGGTTATTGCTTATAAAAAAGATAGAATTACATTAATAGACTCAGACGGTAACTATAAAAATATATCTGCCGCTGAAGGTTTTTCTATTGAACAAAGTCTCGACATCCCATTTTTAGTACAAAGTATTAAAAGGCTAAAAACCTACACACAATAGCCCTATCCCTTAACCTAGCTTGCTATAACACCAAGCTAGGTTATATTTACTAAACCATAGTAATTGTTCAGGGATGATTTTTATGCAAGCACACATACTTTTTTTATGCGCACTGATGGTATGCGCGCTACCTGTGAACGCACAAAATGCCACTACCTATTATAAGTGCGTAACAAAAAATGGGACTACCTTTTCACAATTCCCATGTAATGACAACGCCACTGCCTATACAATTAATACTGTTTCTGGCATCAATACAGCACCAGCACAAGATTTCACAAAAGAGTTAAATGCGTTAGAGCGTGAGCGTATTGTGCGCGATCTAAACGCTGAACTCAGAAGTAATACCAATAAATTAGCAATTATAAAACGCGAAAAAGACCGCGCAGAGTACAACCAACACCAGCGGCTAAATCGCATTTTAGACGATGAAGACAAAAAGTTAATTAGTAAAGATATAACTAAGCAATTAAAAATAATAAATAAAGATTATAAAAAGCAAACCACCGAAATTGAAAAGCGCATTAAAAAGTTGGAGAAAAAAATAGCCTCTTATCAATAGCGCTGTTGCTATCACACTCAATTATGCTTTAAGCTCAAAGTATAAAAACTGAGAATATTTATCTTGGTTTTAAACTTAAAATAACATACCCTTAACAACTATAGAGTTAAAGCTCTAATGTGTATAACGCTACAGCCCCCCTTACATTTATACATGCTGTACTAAAATCGTTATATACACTTTTTTAAGGAGTGTTTATGCAGCCACGCCACATAGCTGAATTAATTTTAACGGGGTTTAAAAAGCATTATCAGTTGTTTCAAAAAACCACCGCTCTAGCCCCGCTTGCCTTTGCAAATCGCGACTGGCAGCAGATTAATAAAATTAGCAAACTGCGCATTAGTTATTACGATGACAGAGTAAACGAAACCACTAAAGCCTTAAAAAACGCACAGTTAACTGAGCGATTAGATGAACACTTGTGGCTTGAGGTAAAAAAGCTATACCAACACTTTTTGTGTTTTCACCCGCAAGCCGAACTTGCCGAAACTTTTTATAACTCAGTGTTTTGCCGTTTGTACCACAGGCGCTATTTTCATAACGACTTTATATTTGTACAAGCCACGTTAAAAGATGCGCCAGCTATTCCTGTTGAGGCCGAATACCGCAGTTATTTCCCAGTAGTTGATGGTTTAAAGCCCACTATAAAGCGTATTATTGAACATTTTGATTTTAAAGCTTCGTTTGTCAATTTAGAGCGCGATATACGCTTGCTCGTAAAAGCATTTTACAAACAAGCGCCCGACACTCACCACCAGCCTTGGCAAATGCGCTTTGATATTTTGCACGCGCCATTTTATCGTAATAAAGCAGCTTACATAGTCGGTCGAGTAGTATCACAAAGCGGTGTACAGCCTTTTATTATTGCCGTATTGCACCATGAAGATAAAGGATTATACCTCGATGCGCTGTTGACCAAATCATCACAAATGCGGGTTATTTTTGGCTTTGCACGGGCATATTTTATGGTTGAGACTCATGCCCCCTCAGCAATGGTACGATTTTTAAATCAACTAATGCCAAATAAAACACTCGCTGAGCTATATAATGCGATTGGTTTTCATAAACAAGGGAAAACTGAGTTTTACCGTGAGTTTTTACATCACTTGTCTCATTCAGATGATGACTTTATTATCGCACCAGGCACCCCTGGTATGGTAATGATGGTATTTACGCTGCCCTCTTTTGGTTATGTATTTAAAATTATTAAAGACAAATTTGGCGAAAGCAAACCGTTTGGCCGCGATACCGTGCTGAAACGTTACCAACTAGTAAAAAGTCATGATCGGGTTGGCCGTATGGCCGACACGATAGAGTACTCTAACGTCGTATTTCCTTTAGCCCGCTTTGATAGTAATTTACTGGCGCAGCTACATAAAACTATTGGCTCATCTATGGTCATTGAAGGTGACTGGCTTATTATTAAACACTTATACATTGAAAGGCGCATGACACCGCTCAATTTATTTTTAGAAAACGCGAGTGAAGAAAACGCCGCCGATGCAATAGAAGAGTACGGCCAAGCACTTAAAGAAATGATCGCGGTAAATATATTTCCAGGCGATATGCTGCTTAAAAACTTTGGCGTGAGCAAACACAAACGCATTATTTTTTATGATTACGATGAAGTTCAATACTTAACAGATATGAACTTTAGGGCCTTACCTAAGGCCAAAAGCTATGATGATTACTTAACCGATGAGCAAAGTTATTCCGTAGCACCACAAGATGTATTTCCTGAGCAGCTGTGTACTTTTGTTATGCCCAACCCAAAATATAAACAGTTTTTGCTCAGTACACACCCCGAGCTTGTTGACGTAAACTTTTGGAAGCAAGCTCAACACAATATAAAAATGGGTCATGTTAGCCACATCTACCCCTACCCGACAGCACAACGCTTTATTCATCACTGGTAAGCGTTAAAGGACACACAATGAATATAAGTAAAATAGATTTAAATTTGCTGGTTTACCTCGACACCCTGTTACGTGAGTGTAATGTAACCCGCGCCGCAAACCAATTAAGTATAACTCAACCAGCGATGAGTAATGGCCTCAAACGTTTACGCAACTTATTTAATGATCCAATTTTAGTACGCACGAGCGAAGGAATGGTTCCAACAGAGCGTGCAATAGAGCTTCAGCCTGTTATTCGCGGTATATTAATGACTTTAGAGGAGACCCTTGCACCGAATCGCGAATTTGAAGCAAGCCAAAGTAAACGTGTATTTAGAATAATGGCCAGTGACTACGCAGCCAGCACTTTAGCGCCAAAGCTTTTAAGTAAACTGCATGAAGAAGCCCCCGATACTACCTTAGATATACTCACGCCAAGTGATGTCACGTTTCATGATGTTGAAAATGGTAAAGTGGATATGGCCATTAACCGCTTTGAAAATCTGCCGCAATCTTTTCATCATAAACGTATTTGGAAAGACAGCTTTTGTTGCTTAGTAAAAGCCGACAACCCCATTATTGAAAACTTTAGCCTAGATAGCTATTTAAAAGCCCGCCATATATGGGTAAGTAAAACCGGCTTTGGGGTTGGCGTAGGAATGGACCCTAAGGATGTACAAAAACTAGGTTGGGTTGATGAAGCACTTGCCCATTTTGGTAAACACCGAAATATTGCCACATTTACTCGTAATTACCACGTAGCCATTCATTTAGCCAAAGAGCAAAATTTAGTCGCCACTCTTCCCTCAAAAGCTGCCAATATTTACTTAGATGACGCAGGTCTTAAAATTTTAGAGCCGCCATTTCCTATACCGCCTTTTGAGCTTGATATGATTTGGAGCCCCTTACTGCATCGCGATGCAAGTCATATTTGGTTACGCCAAAAAGTAGCTGAGGTGGCTGAGGAATTAAAATAACGTTATTACAAAAGGTATGTAAAATTTGCGAGGTTTCTTGTGTGTTTAAGATACCTCGCGGCACCAAAATAAAACAATAACAATATAAATCAAAAACTTATAAAAAATATTTATATTGGAATGCCCTTTGCTCTGTTTATTATGAAATTTAAATTCATGTATAGAGAGGTCATTATGAATACCCATCAAGGAACCGAAGCAACTCATATTACTGACATCATCCAAGTAATGAACAGTGGCATAGACTTTTATCAAAAAGCGCAAGAGAAAGTTGAAGACCCAGCCATTGGCGCATTATTTCAACGCATGATTGACGCACGAAAAGTAAGTGTTGAGCGCTTGCAGCCTTATGCAGTTAACGAAAAAGGCGAGCGTGAAGACGGCTCATCTTTTGCTGTAGAAGCACGCAGAGCTTACACAGCGCTACTTACTACGTTTAGCTCTGATAACGATGAAACATACGTTAAAGAGCTTGAAGAGGTAGAAGATAAAACCCTTGAAGAAATTAAAGCAGCCATGGATAAACCACAGCCAGCCGATTGTGAAGCTGCATTAGCTAAAACTTTACTAACCATGCAAAGTTGCCATACCGAAATGAGCCGCATGCAAAAACATTAATTTGCAATTGTATATATTTAAAACCCAGCCTAGCCGCTGGGTTTTCTGTATTACAAGCTTTACGGACAACACAAAAAAGGGCCTTACGGCCCTTTGAACTTAAATAACATAAGGGAGTGTTATTTATTAAAAGCGGTATTCTGCACCTACGTAGTAGTATGCACCATTAAAACCAAATGGTGCAGAGCGGCGAGAGTATTCAAATACACCATCGCTGCTTACAATTGTATTACCGTTAGCGTCTACAATTGTGCCCGAACGTGAGTTACCAATTGTGTTTTTATCTGGGTACACGTCAAATAAATTATTTGCACCAATATTTACAGATAAATCTTCGGTCACAAAATAGTTAACTTTAACGTCAGTTAAAATTTCCGCGCCGTAGGTTTGGCGCCCACCATCTTCTACTGTGTATTCACCAAAGCGGTTAAGTGAAAGGTTTACAGTCCAGTCACCACGCTGATAAAACGCACTTAAGTTGATGCGATCTTCTGGTTGCCACTCTTCAATAATTGAAATTTCTTGATCAGAAAAAACATCTTCAACCGGCACGGTTTCAAGCCCTGAGCCTGATGGCGTAAATAACGACACCACCTCAGTTTCTGTAAAGTTAGCCGCTAATGTAAAATCAAGCGTGCCGCCTAAGCCCTCGGTATTCCAAGTAGCTACAAAATCAATACCCGAAGTTTCAGTATCAGCACCATTTAAGAAAAACTGCCCTGCACCAGCGCCTGAGCTAATTAATGCAGCATCTAGGCTTGAAGACAGCCCTTTGCCTAAACGGTTACTAATTACTATGCGGTCGTCAATATCAATTGAGTAGTAATCCACAGTAACATTAATGTTATCCGTCACGTTGTAGACAATACCTAAACTACGGTTTTGAGATTTTTCTTCTTTAAGCTTTGGAATACCTAAACTTTGTGCAAGGGTTGAATCGTTTCTAAATGTACCGACTTCTTCAGCAACGAGTGAGCCATCTTCTGCTACAACGAACTGCGTACTAATATTGTTAAAGTATAGTTGCTGCATAGAAGGTGCTCTAAAGCCTGAGCTTAATGCACCGCGCAGTGACACATCATCCGTAATTGCCCAATTACCCGCAAGCTTAAAGTTTACCGTGTCGCCAAAGCCTTTGTAATTATCGTAACGTAGTGCGCCTGATAAAATAACATCTTCAATTAGGTAAGTTTCTGCATCAAGGTAAAACGAAATTACATCGCGCGACTCATCAACTGATGACGCCGGCGAAGAGCCACCAAAGCCTTGCGTGCCGCCAGAGGCATCTTCTGATCCAACTCCGCCACTTAAACCACTATAAATACTTACTCCATCAAGGGTGTCGTAATCACGATAAGCATATTCGCTGCCCTCTAGAATGCGGTATTCATCGGTACGAATTTCGGCACCCATAGCCAGTGAGTAATCATCAAAGTTTTGTGTAAAGTCGATATTAATGGTTTGCAGTGATAGCTCCATGCCATAAGCATAAGCTTCACGCGGGATAGTGCTGCGAATATCAGCGGCACTTAAACCTTGCTCGTAACGTAAAAAGTTAGCGTAAGAGGCATTAATAGTATCGCTTGTTGTGTAATCAATGCTGTTTTCACCGTAGGTGTACGATACATCTAAGCTCGCGTCGTTATCAAAATCGGTTTTGTAGCCAAAGTTGTAAGAAATATCATCAATGGTGGTATTAATTTTAGGTAAAAAGCCCAGCGGAATAGTTGCATCGTTATCTTGTAAAACCGGGTTTCCACCTGCATTTGCATTATGGCGGAAAAACGCTGCTGATTCGTTATCGCGCGTTGAATACGTAATAAAGCCGTAAAGCTCGCCATCACCCAATTCATAACCGGTATTAACCGTTAAGCCAAACTGCTGCGAGTCAGCATCACCAATTCTAAAGGTATCTCTATCTGCAGTCAGCTCACGTGGATCGCCTGCCAATAACGTACCGTCGCTAAGCTCCGTACAGCCATAAAACTGACACGAGCCGTGCAAACCTGCGCGGTTAGTAGGCGCGCGGTCGCGGTAGTTAAGTGTGGCATTTAAGTAGCCGCTATCGCCTAGGGCAAACCCTTTATTAAAATCTACATTTACGGTTTCGCCATCGCCCTCTGAGTACTCGCCGTAATTAACGGCCGCTTTACCGCCTTCACTGCCATCTTTTAGTACAATATTAATTACACCGGCAATTGCATCTGAGCCGTATTGCGCTGCGGCGCCATCTCGTAATACTTCTATACGTTTAATAGCTGAGGCTGGAATAGCGTTCATATCGGTGCCTGCGGTACCACGACCTACTGAGGTATTGATATGAATAATACTTGCCTGATGACGGCGCTTACCATTAATAAGCACCAATGTTTGGTCAGGCCCTAAGCCACGCAGTGTTGCAGGTCGTAAGGCATCAGTGCCGTCACTGATTGACGAGCTTGAAAAGTTAAACGAAGGTGCAATCGCTTGTAACATACGGCCAACTTCAGTTTGGCCTGTGTTTTCTAGTGCTTCAGCACTTAAAATATCAACGGGTACCGGTAAGTCTTCGACTGAGCGCCCAGCGACGCGGCTACCAACAATAGCAATTTTTTCTATTTTCTCTTGTGCACCTTCTTCTGCTGCATTCACACTGTGTGAATTTGCTGCAAGTAATACTGGTAATACAGCTGCACTAACCCCTGAAAGCTTCATCATGTTGTTATCTTTCCTATTGATTTGTTTGAGTTTTATTCTCAGTAAACCATTTTGATCGACAACCGCATCGAGCTCAGTCCCATTCAATAATGCTTGTAATGCATCAAACTGGGTATAAAAACCATAAACCGAATTTGCTTGATAATTTTTAGCTAGCTCATAAGAAAACACCACGGTTTGCTCTGTTTGCTTGGCAAATTCTATTAACGCTTTGTCTGCTCGCTGCGCTTGAATATCAAATTGCACCATTTGCTCTGTGGTCTGTGTTGCCCCTTGCACACTCATGCTAAAAATAGCCGGAGCAAGAACACTTAAGCCACTCACTAGATGCATTTGGTTACTGCGCAACGTTAATAAACAGCTGGCAAACAAAAATCCTCTATAGTTTTTTATCTTTTTTTTAAATTTTTTTTTACCATTTGCATTTAAAAAAGCAACCTCAACTAACATGTGTTTAATGTGCATAACATTTCTTATGATTTAGTTTGTTGTGTTAGGGTTACCATATGTTCACCTAAATGCGTGTGCTCAATTGCAAAATTAGTCTGTAAACTTTCAAGCAGCCCTTCAACATCGCCCGCTTTAAATACACCCGCCACTTTTATGTTGGCAAGTTCTGCTGTTGCCAGCTCAAAACGCGTAGAAGTGTAGCGACTTACTTCATTTAAGGCCTCGCTTAAATGCTCACCATTAAAAATTAACATGCCGTTTTGCCACGCTAAATCGCGTTGTACATCATCCACAGAAAGCTGTGTAATAGGCTTAGTAATACTTTGTTCAATGATGGCTTTTTCACCTGAAGTGACAATATTAGCGTTAATATTTCGTATTTTTGCAGTATTGTTATCTGCTAATTGATACCCTTGGAAATCGTGAGCGCTGACTGCAACACTCGGGTCGGTGATCATTACTTTACCTTCGGTTACAACAAGCTCTAAATCAGAGCTTGTGTTGCGCTGTACATTAAACACTGTGCCTAATGCTGTAAAACTCTTATCACCTGCCATCACGCTAAATGGGCGCGATGCATCTTTTGCTACATTAAAACGCCCTTCACCTCTATTAAGTAACAGTTGACGACGCCCTTTGCTATAAGCAACCTCTAGCAAGCTATTTGTATTTAACTGTACAATTGTACCGTCAGGTAATACATATGTGGCTTGCTCACCCACTTTCGTAGTATAAATTTTTGTGTAGTTTATTTTAGCCAGATCAGCGTTGTAGCCATTTTCCAAGTTAATTAATAAATAACTACATACCATTAGCGCCGCAAACAAGCTTGCTGCAATAGCCCCTGAAAATAACCTTTTTGGCTTTTGAGGCTTTACGCTTCTGTGCGGAAATAAACTACTTAGCTCATTCAATACTGCCAATTCGTCCCAAAGTTGGGCAAGCTCATATACCGCATCTTGATGAGCAGTACTTTGCATCATCCAAAGTTTAAACTGCTCTTTTTCGGCTTCAGTAAGACCTCTGTCTATGGCACTGATCCATTCGCAGGCTTTTTCTAAAATTAGATCTTTAGAGGTAAATTGATGCACATTATTCATTTTACCGCCCTCTTAATCGGATGAGCTTCATCACACGCAGATTGATTAGGGCTTTGTTCATATTCTTTCATGTATAACATGGTTTGTAATAAACCTTTGGCAATGTGTTTTTCTACCGTGCTTTCACTTAATTGCATGTGTTGGGCAATCTCTTTTTGGCTCATACCGTACACTTTTTTAAATATAAAACATTTACGAATAGAAGAATTTAATTGATCCGTTGCCCTGCAAAAAAGTAAAAATCGCTCTTTTGAGGTGTATTCATCCTCAAGTTGGGAGGATTTAAGTAACGGGGGGAGCTCTGTGTTATGCTCTAACGAATCATTAAACTTGTAATCCCACTTGGCAATATGATTAAGCGCCAAATGCTTTGCAGTTTTTAACATATAACTGCGTCTAAATTGAATATCTTGATTTAAATCAGCTTCGTAGCTTTTGATGAAAGTTTCTTGCACAATATCTTCTACGTCATCAGGCTGTACAATACGCGACACAAAGCGTTTTAATTGCTTTGTGATATCAAAAAATGTTGCTGCCATATTAACGTCGGTAGTCATCCTTAACTCATGCCTATTGTTATTTTTATTACCGATAGATTACGAGTTTTTGGCATAAAAACAAGCGTAAATGTTAATTTAGCGTTGTTTAGGTAGGTTTTGAGTAAACAGGAGATAAAATGAGTAAGCTTTTAGATTACATAAGACTCAGTTTTTTTGCTGCAGGCTTACTGCTTGGGGTACAAATACCCGCGTTTGTAAGTGACTACGGCCAAGCTTTACAAGTACATTTAATAGAAGCGGATAACGCATTAGCCCCATTTCAAAAAGACGCTCAAAACTACTTTAATAATGATTTAAACGAGCTAATTACCCATTACGAAAATATTGATGATGTTATTATTGGCAAAGGGGCTGAGCATATAAAAGCGCTTGCTAATCGACAAAAAGTCTTACAAACAGCTGTTTATGACTTCAAACGATCGCCCTATTTGTATACCTTAACCAGCGATTTTCTCACCGTAAAAAAGCAAGTATGGCAACGCTTTGAAGGGCAAATAGTGTTAAAAAAAGATTCCATAATAGCAGCGCTTGTTAGTGCCATTATTATTGCTGTTTTTGCCGAATTAGCAGGCTTTGTTATGTTGGTTATCGTTAAAGGCTGCTATAACCGCCTATTCACAGCGCGTAAATAAAGATTTCATAAATTCATAAAACACCTCTGTTTTACGGGTTGTTAAGCTATTTTGCGGGCGCAAAAACCAAACCGGTGCGTCACTTTGTGCCATTGCGTTGGGCATCACTTCGACCAAGTTGCCCGCTCTTAGCTCATCGTTTATGGCTATTTTAGATTTAATGGCTATGCCATGCCCAGCAAGGGCTGCTTGTGTCATGTTATCGGAGTTTGAAATCGTAAAGCGCGTTTTGGCATGAAAGGTGTGTATTTTATTAGCCTCGTCATATAGTTTTAATTGCCTTTGCCAAGGCAGGCACACCCAATAGTGCTCGCTAAGTTCAGCTAATGTACTCGGCATACCATGCTTTTTTATATAATTTGGTGCAGCACATAAAATACGCGAGTTGTTTATAATTTTACGCGAAAGCAGCCCAGAATCTGTTAATTGCCCTACCCTTATAGCCACATCCTGTGCATCATCAACCACATTGACAAAATGATCAGTAATTAAAAAGTCGAGTTTTAGTTCTGGGTATTGGCTTTCAAACTCGGTCAGTTTTGGCATAACATATTTTGAAAAAACCCACGGCGGCATTGTCACACGTAATAACCCACTTACAGACGAGCTGCGTGCGCCAATGCTATGCTCGGCATCGTGCAGCGCTTCTATAATTGCCCCGACGCGTTGATAAAACAGCTCGCCAGCAGGCGATAGTCTAACCCGCCTACTGTCTCTAAAGACCAAAACAGTACTTAGCGCACGCTCTAGCTTACTAAGGCGATGGCTTACTGTTGCAGGTGACAAGCGCTGCTCACGTGCGGCAGCAAGCACTCCTTTATTTTCGACTACAGCAATAAACGTTTGTAAGTCACTTAAGTTATACATATGCGAGGCTAGGCAGTTTTTAATGTTTAATATTTTCGAATGAAGCTTTCACTTTTGCAATGTTTATTTAAATAACCAAAACACTCATACTCATGTTAAATACAAAGTTGAGGTTTAAAAAATGAGTTTAAAAGCACAAATAGACGCTTATAACGTGGAAAAAGCAGCCAAATTGCCAGCGGATGTGTTGGCTTTAATGGACACTACCAATGAAGAGCTTATAGCGCAGCATATTAAAAATAATGCTTTGCAAGTGGGTGATAAAGTAAGCAACTTTAATTTAAATAACCACAACGGTGAAAATATTGAGCTAAATGATTTATTAACTAAAGGCCCAGTCATTATTAGTTTTTACCGCGGCGGGTGGTGCCCATATTGTAATTTAGAGCTAAAAGCACTCAATGATCACTTACCACAATTTAAAACTCAAAGTGCTCAGCTCATTGCAATATCGCCACAACTCCCTGATGAAACACTCTCAACAACGCAAAAAAATGACCTTGAATTTGATGTACTCTCGGATGTGAGTAATGAAGTGGCTGAAAAATTTGGCTTATTGTTTACTCTTGATGAGCGTATTCAAGCGCTTTATACGCAATTTGGGATTGATTTTGAACATTACTACGGCGATAAAAGCTATCAATTACCTTTACCAGCGACGTATGTAATAAATCAACAGGGCATAATTACTTACGCATTTCTAAACGAAGACTACACCCTACGCGCAGAGCCTGCTGATGTAATGGCCGCCCTTGAATCGGAGCACAAGTAATGTCTATTTTAAAATCGTTAAAAACACTTAGCCTCTCACTACTTGTAAGTAGCAGCTTAATTTCTGGTTTAGCACAAGCTGAGGAAAAACCTACACAGGTAAAACCGAAAGTACTTATTTTTGATGTAAACGAAACACTACTCGATTTAACTTCAATGCGTACCTCGATTGGTAAAGCGCTTGGTGGGCGTGAAGATTTATTACCACTGTGGTTTTCGACCATGTTGCATCACTCGCTTGTTGATACAGTCAGTGGCAATTACCATGATTTTGGCCAAATAGGTGTGGCGTCATTACTTATGGTTGCGACCAATAACAATATTGATATAACCAGCGAACAAGCAAAAACAGCCATCGTCACCCCGCTTTTAACTTTGCCACCGCATGACGATGTAAAAGAAGGACTGGCAAAACTCAAAGCACAGGGCTATAAATTAGTAAGCCTTACGAATTCTTCAAACAAAGGTGTTAAAGCCCAGTTTGAGAGCGCTGGATTAATGTCGTTCTTTGATGCGCGCTACAGCATTGAAGATATTAAAATTTATAAACCAGACTTACGTGCTTATGAGTGGGTGTTAACAAAATTAAATGTAAAAGCAAATGAAGCAATGATGGTTGCGGCGCACGGTTGGGATGTTGCAGGTGCAAAAGAAGCCGGCTTACAAACAACCTTTATAGCCCGCCCAGGTAAAACACTTTACCCACTGGCTAAAAAACCTGACCATGTTGTGAAAGATTTACATGAATTAGCCGCTCTACTTAAATAAGCACGTACCGCGCTAATTAATCAATACCCAAGCGGCTGATGTTAGGATGACATTGGCCGCTTTTTTATTACTAAAAACCACGTATAAACAAAGTATTTAAGGTTTTTATCTGCTAGCAATTTACTCCCCACAACGCTACTATTTAATGAATACGCAGTGGAGATAATTATGAACAGTCAAAGATTAAGCGAATTTGAAGAGTACTTTCAAATAAATGAAAGTATTCGGGTAAACTTATTTGCTGTAGAAAATCAGTTAGTGCCGCAATCTCAACCCGCACTTGAAGACGACATACCTCCTCTATTTAAGCTGGCTAACGAAGTCAGTGAGCTTGATCAGGCCTCTTTAAGACCCCTGAGAAACTTAGGCGATTTAGCACAAGAGCTAGCAGCTTTTTTACAAGCACAGTCGCGTAAAATTGATTTAATAATGAGCCACATTTTAGCCTCAGAGCAAGCGCAAGATAATGCCATCCATTGCGATAGCTACGGCGGAGGCGGCATACGCTTTACTTCTCCCGATGTATACGCAATAGGCCAAGCTTTTAGAACAAAGCTATTTTTGCACCACGAAGCCTCAGCTGTTTACTGCTATACGGAAGTTGTGGCCGTTGAAAAACAAGACAGCGACCACTACCAATACACATTGCTGTTTACTGCAATAAGAACCACAGACCAAGAATTAGTGGTAAGGGCTAGCTTACATGCACAAACACGCCAGCTAAAAAAACGCCAAGAACTTGAGCAAATTGACGATGATTCAAGCAGCGAGAAATAGCTGACATATGCATGTAAAATGCTAAACTAGCGCCACCGTAATTTGTATCAAAACTTCATGAACTTTAGACTTTTACCTGAATGGGCTAAGCAAGATGCCGTTATGCTTACTTGGCCCCATGCACAGACCGATTGGGCAGATACGCTTGAACGCGTAGAGCCTGTGTATGTTGAGCTTGCAACGCATATCACCGCAGTGCAACAGCTTGTTATTGTGGCCCATAACACGACACTTAAACGCCACATTACTGCATTGCTAACAAAAGCGAATATAGACTTAAGCCAAGTACACTTTGTTGTTACGCCAACAAACGATACGTGGGCGCGCGATCACGGCCCTATTACCTGTGCAAATATTAACGATTCCCGCCAACTTAAAATATATGATTTTATCTTTAATGGCTGGGGCAATAAGTTCGAAAGTGCGCTGGATAATAAAATTAATGCAGTACTGGTAAACGAGCTCAGTAATTCAAACACTCAGTACCAAGCCCTTGATATGGTACTTGAAGGCGGCGGTATTGAAATTAACGAACACGGTGTGTTGCTTACAACCAGCGAATGTTTGCTAAACAAAAACCGCAACCCTGATTTATCATCAGGCGATATTGAGTCAATTTTAAAAACGCATTTAGGTGCCACTGACTTTTTATGGGTAGATCATGGCTATTTAGCCGGTGATGACACCGACAGCCACATTGACACACTGGTACGTTTTGCACCAAACAATACGCTTGTGTATGTTAAGTGCGATGGACGATGAGCACTTCAGCGCATTAGATGCGATGGAAAAACAACTACAAAACTTTAAAACGCAAAATAATACCCCATATACG
>Ga0209452_1000084_pt1 | contig 37400 bp, 31 predicted proteins | sample WorMetimpBELIZE1_FD_187388 | JGI IMG/M metagenome (GOLD analysis project Ga0209452, IMG submission 187388) | Marine gutless worms symbiont microbial communities from Max Planck institute for Marine Microbiology, Germany - Olavius imperfectus... | ecosystem: Host-associated > Annelida > Digestive... | reverse complement strand
CTTTGCGGATTGAAATTTGTTCAATCTAGGGGCGATTAAATCGCGGCGCGAGGTTTGTAACCTAGTGGGCTAAGTAAAAACCGAGTAACAAAGAGTTTATCGCCCCTAGGCAGAACCCGAAGGGCAGCGCATGTTTGGCATTTATGCTGCGTTATCGCCTATTTATGGGGAGTAACCACACTTCATAGGCTCTGCCTTGCCTAAAAACCAAACACACTGCTGCAAATTCAACCATCAAAGATCAACACGCCCTAAATATTGCTAAAAAATACTTGACCAATTTTATAAAAATATTTAAAGTTCATCCCGCTTGGAACTCAGCAGCCAAGTAATTACAACTTTGTAATTTAGGAATGTGGGGCTATAGCTCAGCTGGGAGAGCGCCTGCCTTGCACGCAGGAGGTCAGCAGTTCGATCCTGCTTAGCTCCACCACTTTCCTCCTCTCCTTTAGTTTATATTTCTAATAAATCATTACTTTATAATTCCAACTATATTTTTTATATTCACTCATTGCTTGTTTGTTTTGTCTTTGTTGGCTATATATTATTTCACCTTTAGAGTTTGTACTTGTGATTTAAATAAATGGACACCTCAAAGCGCACTACGTTAAAAAAGCTCGCAGCTGTCAGTTTAACCGCAGGTGTTATTACCCACGCGCCTTATGTGTTTGCCAGAAAAAAAATAACCCTAAGAGTCTTAGGAACCCATGTAACCCTCCAAGAAGCCATACGCAAGCAGGCCATGCTTGATTTAGGCATAAACATAGAGTTTTCACCCGCTGGTAGTGCTGCTGTATTGCAAAAAGCCTCAATGGACCCGAGCTCGTTTGATTTGTACGAGCAATGGTCAAATAGCATTAATGTATTGTGGCAAGCAGGGTCAATTCAGCCCATTGCAAAAAAACGTCTAAATTACTTTAATGAAATAAACTCTCTAACCAAAACCGGTAAACTTAGCCCCGATGCAAAGTTGGGAGCTGGCGACGCCCCCTATAAATTGCTCAACGTACAAGATGACGGAACACTTAGCGCACAAGAGAGCGAACATATAAGCTTTTTACCTTATGTGCACAATGTTGATTCTTTTGGCTATAACACAGACCTAATTGAGGCTGGTATTGCCTACGAAACAGAAAGTTGGGGGTGGTTACTTGATGATGCCCATCGAGGTAAAGTGGGCATTGTTAACGCACCCACAATTGGTTTATTTGATCTAGCTTTGGCAGCACAAAGCAAAGGTTTAATCACGTTTAACGACATTGGCGCTATTACTCGCTCCGAACTTGACCGCTTATTTAGTATTTTAATTGACTATAAACGCCAAGGTCACTTTGCCGGTTATTGGAATTCTGTACCAGAGTCTGTTGAATTTATGAAAAGCCAACGCGTACATATAGAAAGTATGTTTTCACCCGCTGTTGCTGCACTCAATAGCCAAAATATAAAGGTACAATTTGCCGCCCCCAAAGAGGGTTACCGTGGTTGGCATGGGGTAATGTGCTTATCGTCACAGGTTAATAGTAATCAAAAAGACGCCGCGTACGACTACATGAATTGGTGGCTTTCAGGCTGGCCGGGAGCCTTTATTGCGCGCCAAGGATATTACATTAGTAACCCGCAACGCTCAAAAGCACTGCTTTCAGCAAGTGAGTGGGATTACTGGTATTTAGGAAAGCCGGCCTCAGTTGATCTACTAAACACTCAAAAGCAAGTCGCAGTTAAAGCCGGCGAGCAGCGTAATGGCGGTAGTTATTTAAAGCGTTTAAGCAATGTCGCGGTCTGGAATACCGTTATGCCCACTTACGATTACAGCTTACAAAAATGGTATGAGTTAATCAGCAGATAATGATAGTCCGCTCAATAAAATCAAAAATTATAACTGCCTTGTGTGTATTAATTGCTTTATTAATTGCACAAAGTTACTTATTTAATTATTCGCAAAAAAACCTTTTCGAGTTGCAAAATGCACAACACAAAGCATTTTTACAAAGCGAAGCCGTTACACGTTTAGAAAACGATGTGATCTCTTTGCAAAGCCAAGCCATTGCTTATTTAGACCATGCCAATAGCAACACTATCGACAAGTTTAATTTTCATTTGAATGCTGCAAACAAAGAGATAAAACAGCTCGGCATACATTTGAATGAATATGATGATAGTTATAAAAGCCAAATTAATCGCCTGAAGGAATATTTAAATAGTTACCAAGAAACATTTAAACGTGTGGTTGTGAACAGAACTAAACGAGAACAGCTATACGTTGAAAAATTTAAACAGCCTATCGAGAAGCTAAAATCTCAACTTGAGCAATTAAAAAACAAGACTCTGGCAAACGAGCAAAACAAAATAGTAAATACGCTACTGGCCATTAGTAAAATAGAGCAAGCCGCGACCAACTATTTGCAAACACCAAACTACGATGAAGCACAGAACGTACAGCGTTATTTAGCACGCTTAAATACCTTACTTGCCAGTATTAAAAAGACTAATAATGGCATGGTAAATAATACTAGCGAACTTGAGCAAGCATATGGTCAGCTTGTAATTTTAACGCGCGGTTATACATTTTCGATAAATGTTGTTTTAACGGGAATAGAAAATGAGCTACTTTATTTAACTGAAAAAATTAGAGATATCGAAAAGCAAAAGCTCACTCAAACAGAACAACAGCTGAGGCAGCATCTATTAAAAAGCACTGAATTGGCAAACCTTTTTGCTGCTTTGATCACTATAATCATTACAGTCACTACCTTTTTTATTTTTAACTCGGTCATTAAACCTATAGCGCATTTAACTAAGCTGCTAAAAGACATGAGTCATGAAAAACAAGTGACGCTTAACAGCAACACCTACCATCAAAACGAGATTAACGCTGCTATCACGGCTGCTAATTCACTGTATTTAAAAAATAAACAAACAAAGGAGTTACTTGCCGAAACCCAAGCGCTTAACTCTAAAATGGAAGCAATGAATAAAGAGCTCACTCTGGCTATTACACAAGCAAAAAATGCGAATCAAGCAAAAGGCGACTTTGTCGCCAATATGAGTCATGAGCTGCGTACTCCGATGAATGGTATTTTAGGTATGCTACAACTTTTACAAGGCAGCGCACTTCCACCTAAGCAAAAGCACTATGCCGATAAAGCGTTTTCTAGTGCTCAGAACTTATTGCAAATCCTCAATAACGTGCTCGATTTTTCAAAACTTGAGTCTGATAAAGTTAAGTTAGAATCAATTCCTTTTACTTTGCACACCGTAGTTTCTAATGCGAAAAATTTATTTTCTATCAATGCTAAACAAAAAGGGTTACGTCTTAACTTTGTATTACATGTTGATGCAGCCCTGGAATTGATTGGCGACCCACTACACTTGAGTCAAATAATTAATAACTGTGTTGGGAATGCTATTAAATTTACTGAGCGCGGTGAAATAACTGTCACGATTGAAGCCACAACTCAGGAAGAACAGCTAATTTATCTACGCTTTAGTATAAAAGACACAGGTATAGGCATGACGTCGGAGCAAGCTGCATCCATTTTTGACTCGTTTTACCAAGGAGACTCGAGTACAACACGCAAATATGGTGGTACCGGACTGGGCTTAACTATTTGTAAGCAGCTTACTAAATTGCTAGGCGGCGAAATTAAAGTTCGCAGTACCCCACACTTAGGAAGTGAGTTTTATTTTACCCTACCATTTAAAATGACAAGCAAAGAAATACAAAAAAAACATGCGCTGCTCATAAGTCCTGATTCAACTCAAATAAAATCTCTTACCAAGTTACTAAATAACGCTGATATTACCTCAGAGATAACTCAAGAACCCCTTCGCGCTATTGCAAAAATGTCGCAACCGAATAACCCCTTTAATATAGTTATCATGAGCTTGTCGCACAAAGAGCTAAAAGATAATTTTATTTTGCAGCAACTTTACTTACAAAAACAAAAGAATAAGCAAAAGTTAATCGTCATTTTACTCATCAATGACCAAGCTCACCCACCAGCGGCTCCTGACAGCGAACATATTGATATTATAACTATAGGCAATGTCAACACTCACTCTCAGCTCATTCGCTTATTGTTGCCCGATTCAACTCAGCCTGAAGAAATTTCTTACCCACAGTTTGCAGGTTATACCGCCCTTGTTGTAGATGACAACCTTGTTAACCAAGAAATCCTCAAAGTGTTACTAACCAAAATGAGTATAACTGTTGTCAGTGCTCAACATGGTAAAGAAGCACTGGCTAAAGTAGCCCAGACCGCTATAGACATTATTTTTATGGATATTCAAATGCCTGTAATGGATGGCTTAGAGGCAACGCGTATTCTGCGTCAAAGGGGCTATACTGCGCCTATCATCGCGATTACCGCAGCGGTGTTGCCTAACGAAAAAAAAGCAGCGATTAGAGCTGGTATGGATGATTATTTATTAAAACCATTATTATTTGGTTTACTGTGTGACACTATCGAAAAATATTTAATAAAAACAGAGACGTTAACCACATTAAATCTCGCTGTAGCAAAAGCTAACCTTGAAGATAATGATGAGCTCATTAGCTCTTTATTTACTAAATTTAATGATACCTACAGCCATTTTATAGAGGAGGTAGTCACCCCCTCAAAAAGCAGTGAGCGCAAGTCATTGCTAAGAGCGATACATACATTAAAAGGGCTGGCTGGGACCTTAGGGTTAGAGCTATTAGAGCACAGCGCTAAAAAGGTTGAAACAGAGCTTCATAATAGTGAGGAAACCGACTTTAGTGCTTTTAATGAGCAGCTCACATTAGCACTTTTTGCAGTTAGGCAGTTACTACTTACAAACACACTCAGTAAGCAGGCTGAAACGGAAGATCCATTACAAAACACAGATACACTGATTGCTAAAGTTTACGCTTTAGCTTTAGCTGCCCGCCCTATTCCTAGTAAGTTAATAAGAGCTGTTGAGCAACAAAAATTTGATCACGCGCATCCGCTATATAAATTAAAAGAAGCAATAGATAGCTTTAACTACACTTTAGTAACTAAGCTCATTGATAATTATAAAAATAATTTTAAAAACTAGACAATTATATCAACTATAAGCTAACTTTATTGAGTGATATAAGAATAAGGATTTAGTGTGCACTCAACCTTTCTCGCTGATAATAATAATTCTTGCGGCACGCAATCGCAAAAACCCTTAATACTTATTGTTGACGATGAACCGAGCAACCTACATGTATTAGTTGAAGGCTTATTTGCAGATTACGATGTACGTATTTCAACAAGCGGTGAACAAGCGCTTAAATTTATTGAGTCAACACGACCCGACTTAATCTTACTCGATATCATGATGCCAGGCATGGATGGCTACGAAGTCTGTAAAAGACTTAAAGCAAAACAAAACACCAAAGGCATCCCAATTATCTTTGTTACTGCCCTAACTGAAGAAGAGTCTGAAGAAAAAGGCTTTGCAATGGGGGCAATTGATTATATTCATAAACCTTACAAGTTAGCTTTGGTAAGAGCACGTATACGTACCCATATTACTGCACAGGGTATGTTAGATAGGCTCATTGAAAAAAACTTTGATTTACACGACAAGCTAATAGAAATTGAGGCACTTGCAAAAGAGTTAAGCCAACGTGAAGAAGAATTAAAGCAGCTATCATCTAAGCAAAAGTTATTTTATCAAGCACTTACTAGCACGGCTGATGGTGTTGTTATTACTAATAGCGAAGGCAAAATTATTGCTGTTAACCCTTCATTTTGCAGAATTACAGGCTATTGTGAAGCCGAGTCGCTGGAAATGAATTTAAACCAAATCAAGCAAAATAATCACCCTAGCATTAGCTTTGATGAAGTATGGAAACACGCAACAGATGCAGGCTATTGGAGCGGCGAGCTTGTAACACGCAGAAAAAATGGTGAGTTATACCCAGAGCTTTTAACACTCAGTAAGGTAAAGGGCGAACAAGATTCCAATATTCATTACATTGGGGTTTTTAGTGATATTTCGAGCGTAAAAGTAACGCAAGAGCGAATAGATTACTTAACCTGGCATGATGAGCTTACAGAGCTACCAAATCGTAATGGCTTTTTAAAGCAGTTAGAACAACAACTCCAAGATTGCAGTAGTGATAAGACATGTGCCTATATTTATATTATTGACGTTGACGGGTTTCACTCTATTAATGATGGCTTAGGCCTATTAGCGGGAGATAATATTTTAAAGGAACTGGCTAAGCGTATTCATGCTAATGTAGACAAGAAAGATATTATTGCACGCTTAGGCAGTGATGAATTTGCTGCTTTGAGCAGAGTAAGTAAAGGCGTTGGTCGTTCACGTGCACAAGCAATAGCTGAGAGCAAAGCGCAAGAGCTTTTAAATGCAGTCAACCGCCCTTTTGAAGTTGATGGACAAGAAGTTAGCCTAACGGTAAGTATAGGTACATATATTTTCCCTCGTGAAGATGTATGGGAAAGCGCAATCGAAACGATTAGAAATTGTGAAGCTGCCTGTTATAAAGCTAAAGAAAAAGGCGGCAATAGAGTCACATTTTTTGATACCACATTTGGCGAGCAAGCTAAACGACGCTTTGAGATTGAGCAAGATTTAAGAAAAGCCATCCCTCAAAATGAGCTATCTATTTTTTTACAGTCACAATTTGATAGCAAGCAAACATTAAAAGGCGCTGAAGTACTGTTGCGCTGGGAACACCCTCAAAAAGGGTTTATAAGCCCCTGTGAGTTTATATCTATAGCTGAAGAATCAGATGTTATTTTTGAGCTGGATTGCTGGGTTACTATCAACGCTCTTAATTTACTTACCAAACTAAAACACAGCCACCCCCATTTAAATATCTCGGTTAATATAAGCGGTCGGCATTTTCATGAGCTGCGATTTTTAAACTTTATAGATGAGCAAATTAAATGTGCTGATATCAACCCTCAGCAGCTCACAATAGAAATAATAGAGGGTACACTACTTAATCACATGGAAGCGGCCGTTGAAGCCGTGCACAGGCTTAAAAGGTTGGGCGTACGAGTATCTATAGATGACTTTGGAACAGGCTACTCAAGCTTAACCTACTTAAAGCAATTACCTATTCATGAGCTAAAAATTGACCGCTCATTTGTACTTGAAGCCCCCACTGATAATAACGATAAGTTAATTGTTGATATGATTGTGAGTCTTGGCAGATTATTTCAATTAGAAGTAGTCGCGGAAGGGGTTGAGAATCAATCACACTTTGACTTACTCCAAGCGTACCCTGAGGTTACCCTGCAAGGATACCACCTGCATCGACCTGAGCCGCTAGACAACTGGCTAGAGAGTTTAAAAACCGCTTAGTAAAACACAAAAAACGCCAATTAAATAATTGGCGCTTTTGTGTTCAAAGGCTTATTTACGTACTTGACCTACACCATTAACTAAATATTTTTCAGTTGTAAGTGATTCTAAGCCCATAGGTCCATAAGCATGTAGCTTAGTTGTTGCTATACCTATTTCTGCACCTAAACCTAGCTGCGAGCCGTCAGAAAAACGTGATGACGCATTAACCATGACCACCGATGCATCAACACTGCGTTGGAAAAGCTCGGCCGCGGTATCATTTTTAGTACAAATAACCTCAGTGTGGTTAGAGCCAAATTGCGCAATATGATCCACAGCAGCACTAAAGCTTGGCACAACACGAATAGCTATTTCTAAATCTAAATACTCCTCACCAAATTCGTTGTCGGCTAGTATTGTTGCGTTATCGAAATATTTTGCAGCCTGTTCGTCTGCATTAATTTTTACACCTTCTTGGCGCAATACAACGGCACACAAGTTCAAAAACTCATCAGCAACGTCTTGGTGAACGACGAGTCCCTCAAGCGCATTACATACGCCTGTACGCTGTGTTTTACCATTTAATAGTAAGTTAAGCGCCACTTCTAAATCGGCATCTTTATCAACGTATAAATGGCACACACCTTTAAAGTGTTGAATAACAGGAATAGTACTGTTTTCTGTAACAAAGTTAATTAATCCTTCGCCACCACGAGGGATAATTAAATCGATACTTTCACGTTGTTGCATTAGCTCCATCAGCAATGCGCGATCTGGGTCTGGAATAACTGAGATAAGTGCTTTAGGCAGCTTAAATTTTTCAAGAACGCTATGCATTACGCTGGCAATGGCTTGTGAGCTTTTAAGGGCTTCTTTACCGCCGCGTAAAATAACCCCATTGCCTGATTTAAAACACAATGCCCCCGCATCAGCAGTAACATTAGGGCGCGCTTCGTAAATCATACATACAACACCTAATGGCACACGCATTTTGCGAATTTTAATACCATTTGGACGCTCAGTAATATCGCGCAGCTGCCCAACTGGGTCATCTAAACTTACGATAACTTCAATGCCTTCTGCCATTGCTTCAATGCGCTCTTCGTTAAGCGTTAGGCGGTCAATCATCGAAGCTGCCAAGTTGTTGTCTCGCGCAGCACTTAAATCACTTTCGTTTTCTTTTATTATAAATGCTTTTTCTGCGCGCAATGCTGCCGCCATTTCAGTTAATACTTGATTCTTAGTCTCGGTGTCGAGTAAAGCAAGTGTATTAGCAGCCTTTGCTGCTTGGCGTGAAATATCCGTAATCAAACTCATGACTTCTCCAATAATGCGATATCTTTTTCTGAAATAACAGGACCAATAGAGTCCTGCATTTTTTCGCTAAATTCACTTTGCTCGTTATCTGCAATAAAACTCAACAAGCAACTACTATAATTTGCTGTGGCCTTGGCTAAGCGGGTGCCATCTTCACTTCTCACTAATATGGTGTCACCAATGGCAAACTCTCCATGCACTTCCATTATTTCATCACCACGTATACAACCATCTTCACCTTCGAGCGACTCATCAAATGAACCGTCGATCACGACTTCACCTTGCTCATTTGCAGTATGGGTCATCCAGTGAACAGCTTCTTGCATAGGCTTTTCATAAGGAAGGAAAAGACTACCAGGATTATCACCTGCCAGTAGCCTATTAAAAGTCTCTTCTTTAAAGCCGTTAATAATATAAGTGGCGATACCATGTGACGTTGCTTTTTCTGCCGCCTCAATTTTAGTTTTCATACCGCCTGTACCAACAGCGCTGGTAGCACATCCTGCCATAGCATAAATAGACTCATCAATTGATTTTATTTCAGGCAACAAGACTGCATCTTCGTGTAGATTTGGATTTTTATCATATAGCCCATCTACATCAGAAAAAATCATCAATGCGTCGGCATCGGCTGCAGCCGCGACCATAGCTGATAAGTTATCGTTATCACCTACTTTCAAATCATCCGTTGTTACAGCATCGTTTTCATTAATGATAGGAAGTATGCCATGCTCTAACAAGGTAAATATTGTTTCGCGAATACTTTCATAACGCTCTCTGTCGCGTAAATCGCCATGTGTTAGTAACAGCTGCGCTGAAGGAAAATCGAAAAAGCGATCCCACATAGCCATCATTTCGGTTTGCCCTGCTGCAGCCATTGCTTTTTTCATAACTACAGAGCGTGGAATGTCAGATGGAAATAGATGCGAGCCTGCTGCTACCGAACCTGAAGAGACTAAAATAACTTCTATACCACGAGCACGACAGCGAACAATAAACTGAGCTATGGTTAATAAGTAGCGTGAACGGCATCCATCTTGGTCAGGAGCAATTAAGGCACTACCTACTTTTAATACAATACGACGCCAATTTAACTTTTGCATAAAATCTCAACTTTCCATTTTATCTGCATTCACATAGGTGAACTTAAATTAATTAATTACGTCATCAACACGTAATTTCGAATAGGTTATTAAAACACTTTTTAGACGCACGCATACACGCGACCTAAAATTGCTTTTAGGTTAGTGAAGACATGAAATGGCACCAACCAGTTACGTGGAGGCCCATTAAATATAAAAATAAAAAGTGTTGTTTATGTATCGCTGTAAAAAGCTGTGTGCGGCTTTTTTGTTAACAACATACATAGAGCCTCTAAAGTCAGATACACCAACAGATAGGGTGATGACTTAAGGACCGAGATTTAGCCGCCACGATGGGAACCAAACATTGAAAGTAATAGTTCAACTCAAACATTTTTTTATTTAATTGACTAAATAAACTTGTTTAAGGAAACCTTACCAAGATATTCAATAGTACAATTGCCACTGATTAATTAATAGCAAGTACGTATAAAGCTATTATTACCGATTAAAGATGACATTAGCATTAATATTTACTACTAACTATCAAAATAATAATTAGATGACTAATTGTTTGAACTCTAAACATAATACGATATTTAAAGGGGGAAGATCAAGGCTAAAAATCAATCTAACATTTACGCTTGCCCCATAAAAAATCATTTATGCGTTTAAAATCAATAGATTATAAGAATTTCCAGGCTAAAAATTCATTTTTGCATATAAATCAATACGTTTTGCATACAATTATTATAGTTAGCGCTAATATTTTATTAGTAAATTGAACATTTCACGTGTATACCCTGTATTAATATTTAACAAAAGTTATACTTTTCATAATGTGATAAATAAGGAATTCTTAATTTATGTCAGCAATTTATATAGCCGGTATCGCTTTGTGTTCGGTACTTGCTCAATGGCTAGCGTGGGCCTTTAAAGTTCCCGCTATCTTGTTCTTATTGCTTACCGGTTTATTGCTAGGGCCTTTTAGTGGTGTATTAGATCCAGATGCATTACTTGGTGATTTATTATTTCCTGTTGTGTCATTGAGTGTGGCAGTTATCTTATTTGAAGGTGCGCTCACGTTACACTTTAGGGAATTAAAAGGTATTAGTAAGGTTGTACGTAACCTTTGCTCTATCGGTATGATCACAACATGCTTGGTCATAAGCTTAACGGCTTACTGGCTACTTGAGCTTAACTGGCGGGTTGCCGCAGTATTAGGCGCAGTGCTCGTTGTAACGGGCCCCACAGTGATTGCGCCTTTACTTAACTCTATGCGACCAACCCAAGATATTGATCGTATTTTGCGTTGGGAGGGCATTGTTATTGACCCAATTGGCGCTCTTTTTGCCGTACTTGTATTCGAAGCTGTTATGCTTGTAGGTCAAGGAGAGGTGCTGAGTCACACTATTGTTGCCCTTGTAAAAACAGTGGGGGTCGGACTTTCTATTGGGGTTGTAGCTGGGTGGATCACCACGCAGCTTATGCGTCGTGAATGGCTCCCCTTCGAATTACACAAATTTGGCATACTTGCATTAGTATTGATTAGTTTTTCAGTATCCAATCATTTAAGTCATGAGTCTGGGCTATTAGCCGTTACTGTTTTTGGTATTTGGCTTGCCAATCAAAACGACTTAGAAATAGATTCGGTATTAGAGTTTAAAGAAGACCTATCAATGATTTTAATATCATCACTGTTTATTTTACTGGCTGCACGCCTTCAGCTTTCTGACTTAATGATGTTAGACAGTGACGTATTTATATTCCTCGCAGTGGTGTTATTTATAGCGCGCCCATTATGTATTGCTATATCTACCTTTGGTACTGATTTACCAATGAAGTCGCGCTTGGTGCTATCTTGGATAGCCCCTAGAGGTATTGTTGCAGCCGCTGTTGGATCGGTGTTTGCGCTAAGTATGATGGAAGCTGGCGTAGCCGATGCTGAAAAAATGGTGCCGTTAATATTTACCGTTATTATCATCACAGTGGTATTGCAAAGCTTAACTGCTATTCCGGTTGCTAAATTATTAGGCGTACGCCAACCATCTCCAAACACGATACTTATTATTGGTGCAAACCACGTATCACGTGCAATTGGTAAAGGCCTGCAAGAGCAAAGCATCCCTGTTCATCTATCAGACCCCGCATGGGAGAACTGTAAAATGGCCCGCATGGACGGCCTTGCTTGTTATTATGGTAATCCGCAGTCGGAGCATGCAGAGCGATACTTACCGCTAACAACTATTAGAACAGTATTGGCCCTTTCACCAAACCGCCACCACAATGCACTTGGAGTACAATATTTTTCTCATTTATTAAATGAAAAAAATGTATTTTCACTTCGCTCTTCTACCTCGCATGCAAAAGCAAACAAAGACAGTGCAACTTTTCTATCTAGACAAATTTTGTTTGGAGAAGATGGTTCATACGCTCGTTTAAGCAGTATTATTGCAAAAGGCGGAAAGGTAAGTGCAACGCGTATTTCAGAAGAATTTGATTGGGAAAAATACCAAGAGATGAACCCAGAGGCGATCCCATTGTTTATTTTAAAAGGTGATAAAGACAACGACGAAGATACGCCAGTTAAACTGCGTCCATTCACCAGTAATATGGAAAAACCACCGCAAGAGGGAGAGCGCATATTTGCACTTCAGCCACCAAAAATGTCGGTGCTAAAAGACCCTGCAAAAACAAAAGGTAAGGAAGAAAATTAAGCCCGATTAGTTGTTAAAAAAAGCCCTTATTAGGGCTTTTTTTATGAACGTAATACGCGTTCATTTACGGTTACTGTGGTAACCGAGCTCGTGCAACAACGCTATCGGGCATCTTTTTAGCAAGTAAACCCAGCGCACGCTCAATCTTTTTATGAGTTGCTCTATCTGCTACCGTGGCATTAAATAACCAGCGATACGCATCTTCAAAATCACGTGGGCTACCGTAACCTGAATTAAAAAGCTTAACTAGCCTCAGTTGCGCTTTTAAGTTACCTTGTGCTGAGGCCTCCCGTAAATAGGTAATAGCCATAGCTTTATCTTGTTGCACTAAGCGGCCAATGTCGTAATAACGTCCAAGTTGCTCTAGCGCAGCAGCTAGGCCTTGCTCAGCCGCTTTACGCATGTAGTACACACCTAACTCCACATTTCGCTCAACACACACGTTATAAGCCAGCATATCGCCATATAAAAATTGGTAAGATGGCAGTGCCATTTTATTGGCCCTTGCCTCTATATCTTGTACTAACTGGCAATCATCTGCCTTTACCCGCTGTAAATGTGTATTTTTGTTTATTAGTGCGATCAGCTCCGGCTCGGTATAAAGCGGTACCGCAATGGGTGATTCTTCAGCTAAGGCTTTACCACTTAAAGAAAAAAGTAACGGTGTGAGCAAGGCTGCAAGTAAAGTGCTATGAGTAAATAAACGCATGTTTACCACGTATAAAATAAAACTTATTAAATATTATACAAAGATCGTTCCAAGGTGAAATTTAGACATAAAAAAAGCTGCATACGCAGCTTTTTTTAATTAAATGGTGTTTATGCAAACGGGTTGCGCAGTACCATTGTTTCTATACGGTCTGGACCGGTAGAAATAATATCTACAGGTACGCCTGTGATTTCTTCAATACGCTTGATGTAATCAATCGCAGCTTTTGGCAAGTCTTCGATTTTAGTAACACCGACTGTATTCTCAGACCAACCTGGCATTTCTTCGTAAACTGGTGTTACTTTCTCATAACCTTCAGCAGCTAACGGCGTTACATTAGTAACAGTGCCATCTTCAAGCTGGTAACCAGTACAGATTTTAAGTGTTTCTAAACCGTCTAATACATCTAATTTAGTTAAACAAAAACCTGAAATGCTGTTGATTTGAACTGCACGGCGCATTGCCACTGCATCTAACCAACCAGTACGGCGTAAACGGCCTGTCGTTGCGCCAAACTCATGACCTTTATCACCTAAGTGCTTACCTACTGGGTCTTGTTTTTCAAGGCCATCGTAAAGCTCTGTAGGAAAAGGACCAGAACCAACACGTGTAGTGTACGCTTTAATAATACCCAGCACATAATCCAAGTTTAATGGACCAAAACCAGCACCAGTTGCAACACCACCAGCAGTGGTGTTTGAAGATGTTACATAAGGGTAAGTACCGTGATCGATATCAAGTAATGTACCTTGTGCACCTTCAAATAAAATATGCTCACCCGCTAAACGTGTTTGATCTAAAAGCTCAGTAACATCAACAACCATTGCTTTTAAGATGTCTGCAACAGCCATAGCATCGTCAAACGTTTTTTGGAAATCTACAGCATCTACTTTGTAGTAGTTAACTAAAGTAAAGTTATGATACTCAAGTACTTCTTTTAGTTTAGCTGCGAATAATTCTGGATTGAATAAGTCACCTACGCGTAAACCACGACGAGCTACTTTATCTTCATACGCAGGACCGATACCACGGCCAGTTGTGCCAATTGGCTTGTCGCCGCGAGCTGTTTCGCGAGCTACATCTAATGCAACATGGAAAGGCAAAATCAACGGACATGCTTCACTAATTAAAAGACGCTCACGTACAGGGACGCCACGCTCTTCTAACATGCCAATTTCTTTCATTAGCGCTTCTGGTGATAAAACCACACCATTACCAATCACACATTTAACATTGTCACGTAATACACCCGATGGAATAAGGTGTAGAACTGTCTTTTCACCGTTGATAACTAAAGTATGACCCGCATTGTGGCCACCTTGATATCGAACTACTAAAGATGCTTTATCTGTAAGGAGATCAACAACCTTACCCTTACCTTCGTCACCCCATTGGGTGCCTAATACAACAACGTTTTTACCCATTGTAAATTCACTTCGAGAAAATTAGGACGAGATTTTATCAGAAAACCCAAGTAAAGATCACCCCTGTTCAGCTTATTTTTTCTGCGCGTAAATTTAACTCAACTATACTTTTTGAAGAACCACATATATAACAGTAATTTAAAGTATTAATTTACATTTAACAAAAAGCCCCGCATAGGCGGGGCTTTATAACTTTTAAATGATTAAGGCATTGCTTATTGCGCTGCTGCCCCTTTCATATATTTAAAGAAGTCGCTATCTGGTGAAAGAACCATCACATCTTGCTTATCTTTAAAGGTCTTTTTGTATGCCTCTAAAGAGCGAACAAAACCAAAAAACTCAGGATCTTTGTTGTATGCTTTAGCGTAAATAGCGGCCGCTTCAGCATCACCTTGACCACGAACTGAACGTGCATTACGCTCCGCATCAGCAAGCATTACAGTTACTCGGCGGTCAACATTAGCGCGAATAGTTTCCGCTTTTTCCTGACCTTCAGAGCGGTGCTCCTTTGCAACAGCAGTACGCTCAGCGCGCATACGTTGGTAAATTGAGCTACTCACTTCTTGTGGTAAGTTAATTTGCTTAACACGAACATCAAGCACTTCAATACCAAGCTCACGGGCACTTTCAGAAGCTTGTACTAACGCTTCTTCCATCAGCTCGCTACGCTCACCCGACACAATCTCACGAATCGTACGAGTACCAAAGTTAGTACGAAGACCATTATTTACCTTTTGTTTTAGTAGTGTTTCGGCGTATTGCTTATCACCACGAGCACGTAAGTAAAATGCGCTAAAGTCGTTTACACGCCACTTAACAAACGAGTCTACAATTAAGTCTTTTTTCTCGCTTGTTACAAAGCGGTCTGGCGTACCATCTAGCGTTTGTATACGCGCATCGATACGGCGTACTTGGCTAAAAAATGGTACTTTTAGGTGTAGACCAGGGCTATATACAACCGCTTTATCTTCACCGTCTTTTTCCACTTTACTAAATAGCAACACAATCGCTTTTTGCCCTTCTGGTACTACAAATACTGCAGAGAAAGACATAACAATGGCAACTAACAATATAATCAAACTAAAGTTTTTCATTATGCTTATCTCCCGTTATTGTTAAAGCGGTCACTGTTAAAACGGTCATTGCCGCTGTTAACTGTACTATTGCGTGATGTGTTTACTTTATTACGTAAATCTTGGATGTCACTTGAACTTGGTAAAGCTACACGTGTTGCAGTGCCTTGTTTTTCCATAATCTTATCAAGCGGTAAGTACATCATGTTGTTCCCGCCTTTAACATCAACAATTACTTTAGAGCTACTTCCAAGCACTTCTTGCATAGCATCAATGTATAAGCGTTCACGCGTTACTTCTTTAGCGGCTTGATATTCAGGTAAAAGTTTTTCAAAACGAGCCACCTCACCTTGCGCTTCGAGTGTAATGCGTTCTTGATAACCTTCAGCCTCTTGCGTCATACGAGTTACTTGACCACGCGCGCGCGGTTCAATTTCACGCGCATAAGCTTCGGCTTCACGGATGAAACGCTCTTCATCTTCTTGTGCGGCAATAGCATCATCAAATGCATCTTTTACTTCAGTCGGCGGCCGCGAATCTTTAAAGTTCACATCGGTCACAATTAAACCTAAGTTATACGGTTCGATGATTTTATTAAGCTCATCCCACGTATTTTGACGAACGACTTCACGGCCATTTGTCAGTACTTGGTCCATTTTCGCATGGCCAACAACGTAACGTAGTGCACTATCTAGGGCTTCACCCAAACTATTATCAGCATTAGTTACACTAAACTTGTAAAGGTACGGGTCAATAACGCGGTATTGCACTTCAAACTCAACGCTTACTACGTTTTCATCTTCAGTGAGCATAAAGCCTGATGCAGATAATGAGCGTACAGCCTCAATATCTACCGGAATAACTGTTTCAATAAACGTCATTTTCCAACGTAAGCCTGGCTCAGCAATACGGTCATACTTACCAAATTGCAATACCACCCCACGCTCAGCTTCTTTTACAGTGTAAATACCGCTCAACGCCCACACGATAGCGGCGATAATGAGGATAAATGAAATACCGGCTCCGCCAAGTCCGCCGCCGCTATTATTGCCGGATTTTTTACCGCCAAATATGCCGCCAAACTTGTTGCTAAACTTACGGAACACCTCGTCTAAATCAGGTGGGCCTTGATCACGTCCGCCTTTATTATTCCACGGATCTTTGTCATTGCCATTATTACCCGGTTCATTCCAGGCCATAGCTATACTCCATTGTTATCTAAATAAATTAGGAAATTGTGTTAAATCTATCAAATCTACTGCGTTTCTCATACAAAAACCGACATTTATATGGCAATTTTTAATCGCGATTGATAAAACCTTCAATTTCAGGACCAAAATCTTTGATTAACCGGTTCCACTCAACCATAGGTAAACGCACGTCCAATAACCAATTACCTTGTTCATCAAAGCGCTCTTCATGGACTGCACTTAAGCTAAATAAAGACGCTCTTAATCGGCCATATTGAGGTGCGAGTAGTAGCGTTTCGCTAAACATTTTCTTAGCAAGCAAATCACTTATTGCTTCGCTTAGTAGTTCACACCCTTCACCGGTTCGTGCAGACAACCATACCCTTATAGGCTGCCCTTGGTCATCCCGATCAATTCTTGGGCTAACATCGTCAAGTGCATCGATTTTGTTATAAATTAATAGTTGCGGTACTTCATCAGCTTCAATTTCTTTTAAAACCGACTGTACTTCCTCTATATTTTCACTTCTACGCGGATCTGCTACATCAATTACGTGTAATTGCAGATCGGCTTCACGCGTTTCTGTTAATGTGGCTTTAAAGGCCGCAACTAAGTCATGCGGTAAATGGCGTATAAATCCCACTGTATCGGCTAAAATAACCGAACCAACATCACCAATATCTAATTTACGTAGTGTTGGGTCAAGCGTGGCAAAAAGCTGATCCGCTGCGTATACATCTGAGTCTGTTATACGGTTAAACAGGGTTGATTTACCTGCATTGGTATAGCCTACAAGCGACACAGTAGGAATTTCATTGCGCGTACGCGCACGTCTACCCTGCTCACGTTGTACAGCAACTTTGGCTAATCGGGCACGAATATTTTTAATGCGCGCGCGCAATAAACGTCTATCGGTTTCAAGCTGCGTTTCGCCAGGACCACGTAAACCTATCCCCCCTTTTTGGCGCTCAAGGTGGGTCCAGCCTCGAATTAATCGGGTAGACATATGCCTAAGCTGAGCAAGCTCTACTTGCAGCTTCCCTTCATGAGTACGGGCTCGTTGGGCAAAAATATCAAGGATCAGTGTTGTTCTATCAAGTACACGACACTGACAAACGCGCTCTAAATTACGTTCTTGAGACGGACTTAATTGATGGTTAAAGATGACAACATCTGCATTGTGGATTTTGACAATCTCAGCTATTTCTTCTGCCTTACCGGTACCGACGAATAGTTTCGGATGTGGTGCTTGACGGCTGCCTTGCACAACCGCCAAACTACTAACACCAGCAGAAGATACCAACAACTCTAATTCATGTAGATCTTCACGATCGCCATCTTTAGGTAAGTCGATATGAACTAAGACTGCCTGTTCGCCGGATTCATAGCGGTCAAACAAGCATTACGCTCCTAATTAAATATTTCCTGGTTCTTGCTCTTCAGTGTCATCGCTCCCTTGAACACCTTGGAAGTTGACTGCACGCGCAGGTACAACTGTTGATATTGCGTGTTTATACACCATTTGATTTACGGTGTTTTCAAGTAAAATAACAAATTGGTCAAATGACTGAATTTTACCTTGTAATTTTATGCCATTTACCAAAAAGATTGATACTGGAATGCGCTCACGACGTAGTGCATTCAAAAATGGGTCTTGTAACGATTGGCCTTTTGCCATGTTATTGTTCCTTCGTTCTAGGTGTTATTATAATTTAAGTAGCTGAACTTATTTAACTAAATAATTAGCAACTACTACTAGCTTAGCGAACTTACAACGCGTTGCAAGTTTTCTTCATCGTCTGTTGTTAACCACGTAACATCAGGCCAACTCCGTAACCACGTTAGCTGGCGCTTTGCCAATTGACGTGTTGCAGCAATGCCGCGAAAAACCATCTCATCATGGTCCACTTCACCCGCAAGGTAATCCCACATTTGTCTATAACCTACACAACGAATAGAAGGCATATTGGGGTGTAAATCCTTACGTAGATATAGGGTCGAAACTTCTTTTTCAAACCCCTGTTCTATCATTATTTTAAACCTTTTTTCAATTCGCTGATGTAATTCACTGCGATCATCAGGCGCAATCGCAAATTGATGAAAAGTATAAGGTAACGTTGGCTGCTTTTGCTTTTGCAATTCAGTCATTGTTTTACCACTAATACGATAAACTTCCAAAGCTCGGTTTATTCTTTGTGAATCATTTTCACTTATTTTGTCGGCCGCTTGCGGATCAACTTTAGCAAGCTCCTGATGTAAATGCGGCCAACCAAATTGCTTTGCTTGCGCTTCAAGCTCGGCTCTAACATCTGGGCAGGCTTCAGGCAGTGGCGATAAGCCATCGATTAAAGATTTAAAGTACATCATAGTACCACCCACCAATATAGGTACTTTACCTTGTTGATGGAATTCATCAATTTTTTTTATCGCATCACGTCTAAAGTCGGCCACCGAATACGTTTCACTCGGATCAAGCAAATCAATTAAGTGATGTGGCGCCCGAGCAAGTTCTTGTGCATCGGGCTTGGCCGTACCTATGTCCATACCTTTATATATTAACGCTGAATCAACGCTGATTATTTCTGTATTTAAGTGCTCACACAGTGAAATAGCCAACGCTGTTTTACCAGCAGCAGTTGGACCCATTAAAAATATGACCGGTAAATTGCTCAACACAGGTACCTTAATTTAATTGCGTTAAATAGTCTTCTAGACCTATTTTAACTGCTTTTTTTGTCAAACGTTCAATTGTTTGCGGATTATTTTGTAGGCTCGTTTGTAATTCAAAAAAAGCATTACTTTCATAAAAGCGCTCTGGCACACAACTAAGCTGCCACACAAGCCAAGCTTGCAGCTCATTAAGCTGTTTTTTACATGCCTCTAGTAAGCTTTCCACCGCAGCTGACACTTCAAGTAAATATAAACACGTGGGTAGCTTTTTAACCATCACAAACTGTTTTTCAATCACTAGCTCAAAGCCTAATAAAGTAAACCACGACTGCTGCTGAGCTATTAGTTCGCAGTCCGCTTTTTCAAGGTTAACTCTTACTGGTAATAATAAAGCCTTCCCTTCTAAATTACCCAGCTCTTTTATTTGCGCATGCCAGTAATCTACGAGTGCATATTTGTAGTGCGAACAAAATAATTGCTGCTGCTGAGTAAATACACATACCCCTTTATTTACATTTAATACCTGCACACTTTTAAATGTGTGTGTTGCGCTCTCATCAGTTATCAGCTGCGTGGATACACTATGATCAAAATGTGCTGCTTGCTGTTCACTTACCCCTTGATAAAATGCATTGACTTCATGATAACTTGAAGCACTTTGTTTAGGCTGAGAAGCCCTCCCTGCACCGCCTCCGCCTGAGCCCGTAAGATTAGAGGAAGGATGACTAGTAAAACCATTGCTTTGTGAATCTATTGGCTGCAACTGTGACTTAGGGTAATCATGCTGAACGCTGTCGTTACTAGATAAATAGCTTGATTGCTCAATAAACGCAGAGGGTTGGTAATCGTCTGTGGGCGCTTGATTGGTTGCAAACTCGCCTTGAAGTGGCACAACAACTTGCTTAATCGCCTGCAATATAAAATCGTGCACTAATCGGCCTTGATGAAAACGCACCTCATGCTTAGCGGGATGAACATTGACATCCACTTGCCTTGGGTCAATATCAATATAAATAACAAAACCAGGAAGCTCTTGCGCGCCACTGACTTCTTCAAACGCCTGACGAATAGCATGCAAAATGAGCTTATCGCGCATCATGCGATTATTTACATAGGTATATTGCGTGGTATTAGCTGACCCCACCGGCAATACCCAACCATGCAGCTGTAAACCACTTTCACCAGATTGAATATGTAATCCTTGCTCAGCAAAGGCCTTACCTGCAACTTGTGAAACGCGAGTAATTGCTTGGTTAGGATCTGTTTTAGCTCGGTACTGCCTAACTACCTTTTGATTGTGAGTAAGTGTAATCGATACATCAAAACGACTCAGCGCAATACGCTTTATAAGCTCATCAATGTGGCTAAATTCCGTTTTTTCGGTGCGTAAAAACTTGCGCCTTGCTGGGGTGTTAAAAAATAAATCTTTAACTTCTATTGTTGTACCATCTGGGTGAGCTACCGGCTTTACTTGCACATCCATATCGCGACCCTGTGCAAACGCTTGCCAAGCGGCTTCTTGTGTTTTGGGCTTTGAGCTAAGGGTTAATCGCGATACTGAACTAATCGATGCAAGCGCTTCGCCTCTAAAACCTAAAGAACAAATATTTTCTAAATCATCGAGTGATTTAAGTTTACTGGTTGCATGGCGCGAAAGCGCAAGGGTTAGCTCGTTTTTGCCAATACCTGAGCCATTGTCACGAATACGAATAAGCTTATGACCACCACGCTCTATATCAATTTGTACGCGTGTAGCCCCCGCATCTAGACTGTTCTCTACCAGCTCTTTAACCACCGACGCAGGGCGTTCAACCACTTCACCTGCGGCTATTTGGTTGGCTAATCGTGCAGGTAATATTTCAATACTCATGAGGCCCTTAATACTTGTATAGATTTAAAAAACATCAGCTTTGCGGTATATCCAGCTCTTGGCCTATAAATAAGGTGTTTGAGCGTAGTTTATTAGCTTGCTTTAACTTGGCCACCGATACGCCATAGCGGCTTGCCAGTAAACTGAGCGACTCACCTGGGCGCACCTTATGTTTAGTTGGGTATTGCGATTTGAGCTTGGCAAATAGCGAGTCATCTGGTGGGTTTTTTAAATAATAATTTTTGATAGAGGTAAACATCGCTTTCGCTAAGCGCTCTTGGTGATTCGCGCTTTTTAGCATACGCTCTTCTCGTGGGTTTGAAATAAAGCCTGTTTCGACCAAAATTGAAGGTATATCTGGCGACTTTAATACGGCAAGGCTAGCATGTTGCGGCTCTTTTTTATGTAATTTAGCGACCTTTTTCAGCTCTTTGACTACTTCTTCGGCCACATTAAGCCCTGTTTTCATTGAATGGTCCATCGACATATCAAGCAGGGCTTGCGCAAGGTATTTTTCGTTTGCAGCGTCTTTAATTACATCGGCTGCACCACCTAAAAGCTCCGAGTGTTTTTCTTTATCTTCTATCCATTTACCAATTTCAGAATTAGCGCGACCAAGCGATAGCACCCATACCGATGCCCCATTAGGGCCGGGGCTTGTAAACGCATCAGCATGAATAGACACTAAAAAATCGGCTTTTTTCTGACGAGCTCGATTAGTACGGGTATTAAGTTTTACAAAGTAATCACCGCTTCTTACCATACGCGAAATCATACCACGCTCAGCATCTATCATCCGCTCTAAACGCTTAGCTATTTGCAAAGTAATTGTTTTTTCGTATGTACCTGAGGGGCCAATAGAGCCGGGGTCTTCACCCCCATGGCCTGCATCAATGGCAATAACAATATCTCGCTCTTGGTTTAATTGTCGCTTTTTAGCTGCTTTTTGGGCAGGCGTCTTACTTACTGCAGGCTCGCTTTTATTATATAAGTCTACAACTAATCTATTTTTATACGGGCCAGTAGGGGCAAGTGCAAAAATAACAGGTTTAATTGGTGCCGTTAGCTCAAATACAAATCGCACACTTTGCTTATTTTTAGGCTTAGAGTAACGCAGCTTGTTTACAATTTTATGTTTTGAGGGAATTATTGGTAAGGCTTTAGGGCCCGCAGTGTTTGTAAGGTCAACCACTAAACGGCTTGGATTTTTTAGCATAAAATAGCTAAAGTCTGGCTTATCATCTAAGTCAAATACTACTCGCGTACTGTCTGGCGAGGGCCATACCCGAACACTATTTATGGTATTTTTCGCCCACAACGGCAGGCTTATAGCCAATACTATAAAACCAATAAAAAGTTTAACTGCACCTCGATTCATTGTAACTACCATTGCCTTAACTATTTATTATTATGAAAGCAGGTATATGACCTGCTATTAACCATTTAGTTTTTCGACAATTGCTATTCCGCGCTCACTCGCACTATTAATAACAATTTTGCGCTCATCACCGACGTAGCTCAGGGTGATGTCCAAGTCAGGAACAGGTATAAATTCGCCCCCCTTTTCTGGCCACTCAACGATACATATAGCTTGCTCAGAAAAATAATCCCTTATCCCCATGAACTCAAGCTCTTCAGGATCACCTAAACGGTATAAGTCAAAATGATATACATTAGCACGTGTAAGTTCATAGGGTTCTACTAGCGTATAAGTTGGGCTTTTTACCTTGCCAGTATGGCCAAAACCTTGAACTACTCCCCGCGTAAAAGTTGTTTTTCCTGCGCCTAAATCTCCGTGTAAATAAATAACAGCTCCTTGCTCAATAATAGCTGCAACTTTGTTACCCATAGCAACTGTGGCTATTTCATCATTTAGGTGGGCTTGGAAACTACGCGACATGATTACCTCAAAAATTTACTAAAAGCGCATCTTTGCTAATCATACCAGAATATTTCTTGAAGGCGATAAATTGACGTTTTAGGTATAAAAAAACCGGCCTAAGCCGGTTTTTACAAACGAGGATTTTATAATCCTAATTTTTTCTCAAGGTAGTGGATATTTGTACCACCGCTTTGGAAGTTTTCATCTGCAAGAATTTTCTTATGTAATGGCGTATTGGTTTTAATGCCATCAATAACCAATTCGTTTAATGCATTACGCGCTCGAGCAATGGCCACATCACGGTTTTCACCGTAAGTAATAAGTTTACCAACCATAGAATCGTAGTGTGGAGGCACAGTATAATCAGCATAAATATGGCTATCCCAACGAATACCTAAACCACCAGCAGGATGGAAACGCGTAATTTTACCCGGCGACGGGACAAACGTTTCAGGGTCTTCAGCATTAATACGACACTCTATTGCATGACCACGGATAACAACATCATCTTGTGTAAAAGACAGCGGTTGTCCTGCAGCAATTTTTAACTGCTCTTTAATTAAGTCAACACCGCTTACCATTTCAGTTACAGGATGCTCAACTTGGATACGCGTGTTCATTTCGATGAAGTAGAACTCGCCGTTTTCGTATAAAAACTCAAACGTACCTGCACCACGGTAACCAATTTCGATACATGCACGTGTACAGCGTTCACCAATAAACTTACGTACTTCTGCCGTTATACCTGGCGCAGGCGCTTCTTCAACTACTTTTTGGTGACGACGCTGCATAGAGCAGTCACGTTCACCTAAATGAACAGCATTACCCTGTCCGTCAGCAAGTACCTGAATTTCGATGTGGCGAGGATTTTCAAGGAACTTTTCCATGTAAACCATGCTGTTACCGAAGAATTGCTTTGCCTCTTGTTGAGTAAGTGCAATTGAATCAATTAACTCAGCTTCGCTACGTACAACACGCATGCCACGGCCACCACCGCCACCAGCTGCTTTAATAATTACCGGATAACCAATACGCTTAGCAATTTGCATATTGCGTTCTTTGTCATCCGATACTGGGCCATCTGAACCTGGTACACAAGGTACACCAGCTTTGCGCATAGCATTGATTGCCGATACTTTATCGCCCATTAGACGAATAGTGTCGCCCTTAGGACCAATAAATACAAAGCCACTTTGCTCAACTTGGTCAGCAAAATCTGCATTTTCTGAAAGGAAACCATAGCCTGGGTGAATCGCTACCGCGTCTGTTACTTCAGCAGCCGCAATAATACGCGGAATATCTAAGTAACTTTCAGTTGCAGGAGGTTTACCGATACAAATGGTTTCATCTGCAAGTAATACGTGCTTAAGATCACGATCCGCCGTTGAATGCACAGCAACCGTTTTGATCCCAAGCTCTTTGCAGGCGCGCAATACGCGAAGTGCTATTTCACCTCGGTTTGCAATGACTACTTTATCTAACATAAGAGTTGGCCTTTAGATTGCTAAATTATTCAATGATGAATAGAGGTTGATCAAATTCTACTGGCTCGCCATTTTCAACTAAAATAGCTTTAACTGTGCCCGCTTTATCTGATTCAATTTGGTTCATCATTTTCATCGCTTCAACGATACATAGTGTATCGCCTACTTTAACTTGTGAGCCTACTTCTACATACGCAGGTGCTTCTGGAGAAGCCGCCGAGTAAAACGAGCCAACCATTGGTGATTTAACTTGGTGACCTGTAGGTGCAGCTGGTGCCGCATCAGCTTCAACGGCTGGCGCTGTTGGGGCTGCAGCCGCTGTTGGGGCCGGAGCTGCTGGAGCTGCAAACTGTTGAGGTGCGTATTGAGTGTAAGCAGGACCCGCACTCATGTTATTACGATTAATACGTACTGACTCTTCACCTTCAGTGATTTCTAGCTCAGCAATACCTGATTCTTCTACTAATTCGATTAGCTTTTTGATCTTGCGAATATCCATGAACGACCCGCCTATAAGTTTGTTAGTTTAAATTAATTCGAGTTTTGCAACCGGCTCACTGCAGCATTTAACGCTGCGTGGTAACCCATTGCACCTAATCCACATATCACACCTTGCGCCACATCAGAAAAATATGAATGATGACGAAATGCTTCACGTGCGTGCACGTTACTTAAGTGCACTTCAAAAAATGGAATATCGACACTCAACAATGCATCACGTAAAGCCACGCTAGTATGCGTAAATGCTGCAGGATTAATAATTATGTAATCAACTGCCTGCCAAGCATCGTGTATTCTTTCTATAAGTGCTTGCTCACTATTACTTTGAAAATGCGTAAGCTGAACATCGAGCTTCTGCGCAGCTGCCGTTAGTTCGCCCATAATTTCACCAAGAGTGTGCGAACCGTATTTCTCTGGCTCACGCTTTCCAAGCATGTTTAAATTTGGACCATTTACAACTAAAAGTTTAAATTTTGCAGCCATAATACGCGATATACCCTCTAAGTAATGAGTTAAGCCGTTGCGAGCTAATTTTGTACACTAAAGTAAGTATAAAAAACAAAAATTGCAACAAATTCTCACGTTAGCCAACTATTATAGTCAGTTCGATGTAAATAGCAGCAAAATACTGGTCTAATCTCTGGAGGTGTAATAAATATGCACTAATTGGAGGTAAGCCGCTTGATAAGCCCAAGCGGCTAAATTGCACTATTATTGTGCGCTGGCGCGCACTGCAGCTAGGTGGGTGGCGAAATCATCGGCGTTTAAAAATCCGGTGACGCGCTCAGAGTTTAGCTCCTGACCTTGTGTGTTAAAAAACAAAATACTCGGTAAACCAAACACGGTGTACTCTTCCATTAACTCAATAGTGGTGTCATCACTTTGGGTTAAATCAACCTGAATTAGCTGGAAGTGATTAAATTCGGCCTGTACTTTAGCATCAGGAAATGTGTAATGCTCAAACTCTTTACATGCCACACACCAGTCGGCGTATAAGTCGACCATCACCAGTTTACCTTGTTTATTTGCCTCAGCCACAGCACTTTTTAACTCAGTTAAATTTGCAACCCGCTTAAATTCATTACTTTGCTGAGCAACCTGTTGAACAGGTAAAGAGGGCCAAATAACGTTTTTAGCTACAGTAAACCCAGTAAGTGTAAGCAGTGTCGCACTAAACCAAAGCGCGGTTTTAAATTTGCTTTGTGGCTGTGCACTTTGCCAGTGGTGTAAATACAGTGCTGTTGCAAGCGCTAAAACACTCGCCATAAGCAAAATAATGTCGGCATCAACAATACGTTCTAGTAAAATAAGCGGCACAACAAGCATAATAAAACCAAATAAAGTTTTAACTTGTTCCATCCAACCACCCGCTTTAGGCAGTAATTTACCCCCCGATGTGCCAAGTAATAGAAGTGGTAAACCCATTCCTAAGCTCAACACATACAAAGTTAACCCGCCAACAAGGTAGTCGCCACTTTGCGCTACAAATAATAATGCGGCTGATAACGGCGCAGTCGTACAAGGTGACGCTATTAGTCCTGATAGCACCCCCATTAAAAACACACCTAGGTAGTTGCCACCTTTTTGATTATTACTCACTTGCGTTAGTTTATTCATCATGCCGCTAGGTAACTTAATTTCGTACCAGCCAAACATCGACATTGCCAGTAACACAAACAATAAGCTAAAACTAATAAGTACATAAGGATGTTGTAAATAGCCTTGCACTTGCCCGCCTAAGGCCGCCACGATTAATCCTAATGCAGCATAAGTAAGTGCCATACCCTGTATATATACAAACGACAACGCAAACGCTTTTTTAGTCGATAAATTTTGCTGCCCTGCAATTAGGCTCGATAAAATAGGAAACATAGGGAACACACACGGTGTAAACGCAAGCCCCACCCCAACCGCAAAAAATATGAGTAAATTAGTTACTAAACTTTGACTTGCTAATCGCTCTGTAAAACTTAAATCTTGAGTGGGTGTATTACTTTGGCTACGCGTTGTATCAACAGAGGGAGTTAATGCGTTGAGTGTATCAGCAGCATTAGCAGATGAGTTATTACCTTGCGCTTGCTCTGAGGCAATAACGCTTAATGGAATACTAATAACCTCTGGCGGATAACACAGCCCAGCTTTGGCACAGCCTTGATAGCGCACCTTTACAACAGCACCCTCGGTAACATTACTGAGCTTGCTTATAACACTTACACTATTAAAAAAAACTTCAGTTTTGCCAAAAAATTCATCTTCTATAATTTCGCCTGTACCGGCATCGCCTACCTTTATGTTGGCACCTTTAGCAATGACTTCTATCTTCTTTTTATAAAGGTAATAGTCAGGGGCTATATCCCACCCTATAAATAAAGTGCTGCCTTGCTGATCAAAATCAAATACAAACGCTTGGTCTACGGGTAGAAAGGTTTGCTGTGGCGGGGCAAGTAAATCACCTAGCACATTATTGGTGTTTGCTTTAACCGGAAGCGCTAGCAAACCAACCAATAACAAAAAGAAAAACCGCATTAATTTAATACCTCATCCATCCAATGAAAATAAGCCAGATTCCCCGTAGCCACATCAACCACCTGAATCTCGGGCACGTCATAACTATGCAGGCTCTTAATGGTTTCAAAAACCTCATTCATTTTTTCTGATTTAGTTTTGATCAGTAGCTTTACTTCTACTTCTTCGGCAATATCGCCTTCCCACATATAAATTGAGGTCATATTTGGTAAAACATTTACACACGCCGCTAATTTTTGTGAAACAAGTGCCTTTGCCAAAGTGCGTGCTTCAGCCTCATTTTTGCATGTGGTAAATATCATTTTAAATTGCGTAGTCATAATTAACCTTTACTAATTTATAGGGTACTAATGCAATAGTATCTGATAGCTAGTGTAATGTGTAGGCGATGAATAACTGTAGATATTAAGCAATTTTTAATCACTTTGAGCCCAACCTTGAAAATAGACCCCTTCACCCTCACTTATATTTCATCCACTCATTCGAGTGCCATTATTTAGAGAGCCCTATGTTTAGATTTTTATTTGTGTTGTTTATTATCATCCCCATCATCGAAATAGCCTTACTTATACAAGTTAGCGATGTAATTGGTGGGTTTGCCACTATTGCTTTAGTCATAGTAACGGCTATTTTGGGCGCCAGAATGGTTAAACAGCAAGGTATGGGAGCATTTCAAAACGCACAAAGCCAAATGGCTCAAGGCCAAATGCCAGCGAAAGAATTGTTTACCGGAATCTGTGTGATTATAGCCGGTGTTTTATTACTTACCCCAGGCATTATGACCGATGTATTTGGTTTGCTTTTACTCACCCCTTCAATTCGAAATAAATTAGCAGCAGGGCTTGCCAGCCAAGCGACCGTGCGCATGAGCACTGGCATGCATCAAGGCTCTTCAGCCTTTACACAACACCCACACTCGCAGCAAGAACAACAACATGTAAATAAGCCAACGACTATCGATGGCGAATATGAGAGAAAAGATTAAAAATTTATCGATTTTTCTCTTGGAATTTTACACTCTACCCCCATTAATGAATGCAAATTAGAAAAGCTTTTTTCTGTACTGTTCAGAAACTGTTAGGAGAACTAAAAAAATGAACATTCGTCCTTTACAAGATCGCGTAATCGTTAAGCGTCTAGAAGAAGAAACCAAGTCTGCTGGCGGTATTGTATTAACTGGCTCTGCAGCTGAAAAATCAACGCGCGGAGAAGTTATTGCTGTTGGCAATGGTCGCGTTCTAGATAACGGTGACGTTAGAGCTTTAGAAGTAAAAGTCGGTGACACTGTGTTATTTGGCTCATATGTTGAAAAAACTGAAAAGATCGAAGGTCAAGAGTACCTGATCATGCGTGAAGACAACATTTTAGGCATTGTAGGCTAACCCTACTTTTCGTTTAACAAACATTTAAGAATTTAGAGGAATTAAAGATGGCAGCAAAAGAAGTACTTTTTGCAGGTGATGCACGCGCTAAAATGCTAACAGGCGTAAATATCCTAGCAAACGCAGTAAAAGTTACATTAGGTCCTAAAGGCCGTAACGTAGTACTAGATAAATCATTTGGCTCTCCAGTAATCACTAAAGATGGTGTATCTGTAGCGAAAGAAATCGAACTTGAAGACAAGTTTGAAAACATGGGTGCACAAATGGTGAAAGAAGTTGCATCTAAAGCAAATGATGCAGCCGGTGACGGTACGACTACCGCAACTGTACTTGCACAATCTATTGTAAACGAAGGTCTTAAAGCAGTAGCTGCGGGCATGAACCCAATGGATCTTAAGCGTGGTATTGATAAAGCAATTACCGCTGCAGTAGAAGAACTTAAAACGCTATCTGTACCATGTGCTGATACTAAAGCAATTGCACAAGTAGGTACTATTTCAGCTAACTCTGACAAAGAAATTGGCGACATCATTGCACAAGCAATGGAAAAAGTAGGTCGTAACACAGGCGTTATTACTGTAGAAGAAGGTCAATCACTAGAGAACGAGCTAGATGTTGTAGAAGGCATGCAGTTTGACCGTGGTTACCTATCTCCGTACTTTATCAATAACGCTGAAAAAGGCGCTGTTGAGCTAGACAACCCGTTCATTCTACTTGTAGACAAAAAAGTATCTAACATTCGTGAGCTACTACCTACATTAGAAGCTGTTGCTAAAGCAAGCAAGCCACTATTAATCATTGCTGAAGACCTAGAAGGCGAAGCACTTGCTACTTTAGTAGTTAACAATATGCGCGGTATTGTTAAAGTATCTGCGGTTAAAGCACCTGGCTTTGGCGACCGTCGTAAAGCAATGCTACAAGATATTGCCGTGTTAACTGGCGGTACTGTTATCTCTGAAGAAATCGGCTTAGAGCTTGAAAAAGCAACTATCGAAGACCTAGGTACTGCTAAGCGTGTAGTTATCACTAAAGATGACACAACGATCATTGACGGTGCAGGCGAAGAAGAAGGCATTAACGGCCGTGTTGCTCAAATTAAAGCACAGATTGAAGAAGCGACATCTGACTACGATAAAGAAAAACTACAAGAGCGTATGGCTAAACTTGCCGGCGGTGTTGCAGTAATTAAAGTAGGCGCAGCAACTGAAATTGAAATGAAAGAGAAGAAAGACCGTGTTGAAGATGCACTACATGCAACTCGCGCTGCGGTTGAAGAAGGCGTAGTACCTGGTGGTGGTGTTGCTCTAGTACGTGCTGCTAGCAAACTAGTAGAGCTACTTGGTGACAACGAAGACCAAAATCACGGTATTAAAGTTGCACTTCGTGCAATGGAAGCACCACTTCGTCAAATCGTAACAAATGCAGGCGACGAAGCGTCAGTAGTAATAAACGCTGTTAAAGGTGGCGAAGGTAACTACGGTTACAACGCAGCCTCAGGCGAATACAACGACATGCTTGAAATGGGTATCCTAGATCCAACTAAAGTAACGCGCTCTGCACTTCAATTTGCAGGTTCGATTGCGGGTCTAATGATCACGACCGAAGCAATGGTTGCTGAGATCCCTAAAGAAGAAGCTGCTGCAGCACCTGATATGGGTGGCATGGGCGGAATGGGTGGTATGGGCGGCATGATGTAGTGCGACGAGAGTCGCGTAGGTCGCTAACCTAGCAGGCTACACCGTAAGCAAGCACTTATGTACTTGCTCACCCACCTGCAAAAATTAGTAGTCGAAATCCGTTGGTCGGATCGCACAATCCGATCAACGGCATTCTCGAAAGAGAATGTTCGCCTGATCGTTATTGTCGGTCAGCATAAAGAAAACGGGCGCAAAGTATTAATGTCTGCGCTGCCCTCAACACGTAGGTATCTAGAAGCATAGTCTTTTGTGCAAAAGGGAAAAAGAACGGCGGCGTCAGCCTGCCGACAATTTTAACCTTCTAGGATACTCCCGTCTGCTTGCCACTTCTGGCACGACTTATTGGAATTTTGCTGCTGGAGCGATCTCCGGCGTAAGCTGTTGTAGTTATTGTCTCACCGCTTTGTTTCAGCATTTCGGTAGAGAGACCTGTTATACGGCTAACAGTAGCCTAGGGATAGTGCGATGCTGGTAACGGCATGGTGCAAAGCTTCCTGACAATGTACCCCTGTGTAAACGGTGCCTTAACTCGTGAGAGTGGGCATAGTTGGCTAACAATAAGCTGGCTGGGGGCTAGGCTGGGCAATATGGTTAACGTAAGTGAACTGTTGATAAATACCGTCAACCGCAAAGAGCGAAATATTGTTGATGCGCTCTGACCAAAAGGTACGTGGTCGGTTAATCCTTTTACATCTGGGATTACGCCGTCTTATGACCACCGGTAGATAGACAGAACCTACGTTGCTCGTGTAACTGCAATGGAACTCGGTAAGCCCGATTATTCGCCCGATTGCTGGTAACAGTAACACAGGCAGGCAATCCGTAAGGAGCGCTGTTGGATAAGCGGGTAAAGGATGTCTGACCAAGCGAAGGCTGAACTGTAATGGTTCGGATAGGGGTTCTAACTTTGCCCTAACTCGAAAGAGTGCCAAATTCAGACTGGTCTTTAATCGTGTGAAGGCGTGTAAAGCCATCTTACAAATTAACCCAAGCGGGGATTAGCTATCCCCGTAAGGGCTTGGCTTTCCTCCGTTCTGTGGTTATGGAGGAAAGCAAGATGAGTACGGAATGTATGTTCCATGTACCTGCGTTCTCCCACCAAGCAAACAGCTGGCATACCATTGATTGGTATTCGGTTGAGCGCAAGGTGAGAGGGCTACAAGTACGGATCGCGAAGGCGACGAAGCAGCAACAGTGGCGCAAGGTGAAAGCCCTGCAACGCATGTTGGTGCGCTCGTTTGCTGCCAAGGCATTGGCGGTTAAACGGGTAACTGAAAATCGAGGCAAAAGGACTGCCGGTGTCGATGGGGAGTTATGGAGTACACCTGAGAGTAAATGGCTGGCGCTATTTCGATTAACGCGTAAGGGCTATAAGCCCAAACCGTTGAGGCGGGTTTATATTCCAAAAGCGAACGGTAAGCGTCGACCGCTTGGGATACCGACCATGTTCGACAGAGCTATGCAGGCCTTATACCTGCTGGCGCTAGAGCCTGTGTCGGAAACAACCGCCGATAGAAATAGCTATGGCTTTCGCCCGATGCGCTCAACGGCAGATGCGATTGAGCAATGTTTTGTGAACCTCAGTCGCAAGCATTCTGCCAAATGGGTGTTAGAGGGGGACATCAAAGGGTGTTTCGATAACATCAGTCATGACTGGTTACTCGCCAACATTCCATTGGATAAACGAGTACTCGGAAAATGGCTGAAAGCCGGTTACATGGAATCCGGTAAACTGAATCCGACTGAAGCAGGGACACCGCAAGGGGGAATTATTTCTCCTGTGTTGGCCAATATGGCGCTTGATGGTTTGGAAACTGTGCTCGAATCTCATTTTGGGAAGAAGAACACTAAAGCCAGCTACAAGACTAAGGTCAATTACGTGCGATATGCAGATGACTTCATTATTACTGGTATCTCACAAGAGTTACTTGAAGACGAAGTAAAGCCACTCGTTGAAGCTTTTATGGCGGAACGGGGGCTAATGCTTTCGCCGGAAAAAACGGTGATAACCCATATTGATGAAGGGTTTGACTTTTTGGGGCAAAACTTACGCAAGTACAAAGGCAAGCTTTTAATTAAGCCAAGCCGAAAGAACCTGCGAGCGTTCCTCCATAAAGTCAGAAACACAATTAGCGGCAATAAAACGGTGACGGCTGGTTTGTTGATATACATGCTCAACCCTGTACTTAGAGGTTGGGCAAACTATCACAGACATATCGTTGCCAAGGAAACCTTTAATTATGTTGATTATCGGGTTTGGAAAATGCTTTGGAAGTGGTGCCGACGGCGACATAAAAATCGTCGCTTTCACTGGGTTAAGTCTAAGTACTTTAAAACAGTGGGCAAACGCAACTGGGTATTTTCCGGTGAATGGGAGGAGTCGAAAATACTTCGCCTATTCTCATGTAACGATGTGGTGATAAAGCGACATACTAAGATAAAAGCAGAAGCCAACCCTTATGACTTGGCATTTGAGGAATACTTCGAGCAACGCTTAGAGCGAGCTTGGCGTGAATCAATGCAGGGTAAAAGGAAAGTGCTGATGCTCTGGCTCAGGCAGCAGCAATACTGCGTTATGTGCCGCCACAAAATTACCAAAGAAACAGGATGGAATATCCATCATATTGTGGAAAGGGTAAAAGGCGGTTCAGATGAGCTAGATAATTTGGTGTTGTTGCACCCTAATTGTCATAGGCAATTGCATGTGAATAAATAGTTTAAAAATTATTCACCACTGCTCTTGAAATACTGTATGTATGTCCACATATATTTATTAGGCAATAAAGCCTTATAAATGAGGAAATACTTATGTCAGATAACTCTCTCGAACAGTTCCCAATTGAAGAAGGAACAACAGTAAAGTTTAATACTAATGTGCCTGTTGGGTCTGAGATCATATTAAAAACTAAGGGAGGTACTATTGTTAAATTTAGAACTTCGCTTAATAACCCTGCGGAGATTTTCTCAGGGAATGATATCGAGAGTTGTACACTGAACATAGAGGAATCAGTACAAGAACTTACTTCGGTAAAATAGTCGTTGGTCTGTACTGAGGTACTGACTTATAAAGGCTTGAGCCGTATGCGGGGAAACTCGCTCGTACGGTTCTTAGGGGGCGGCGGTGCAGTAATGCACTCCTGCTACCCGACATTATCATCCTCTAAGCACCTTGCTTATATAAAACCCAGCTTCGGCTGGGTTTTTGCTTTTTAGTAGAAGCCTATTGTTATTGCTTAATTTATCTCCACATCTATACCATGAGTTATTGGATTAAAGGTAAAAGGATTTGCTTAATAATAATGAAATAATCATCTTCTTTATGTTGGTATCACTTATAACAGGGTTAGTGGTATTTATTGCTTGGATTATGCTTAAGCTCGTTATATGGGGTAAGAGCATGTCTAAAGGAGCGTATTTATTTTTAGCATTTTTTCCACTAATTTCACTTATGCCTATTCCACCCCCTACTTATGAGAATGTTCAAAAGGCCAAGCAAGAGCAGCGTAAACGTAAAGAAGACTCAGGTGACGACCCTACGAATGAAGATGAGTAAGCCAGTTTAGCTACGTAAATTAAAACACTTTTTAAGGACGCTTTAAGCATGCTATAGGGTTTAAAATAGAGTGAATTATTTTACTGCTAGCGATAGATGCCAAGCCAATGTATAACGTATATCTCCTCTTAAAATAAGCTTTAATAAACATTTACCTATACTATTCAACCCTGTATTGATATGTGAAAATACACAAACATAAAACAGCTCTAGGTTTTTAAGTTATGCCAAAGCAGCATATAGGTAGTATTGCTCTTGTTGTAAAAGACTATGACGAAGCAATCGCATTTTATACAAAAAAATTAAGCTTTGAATTAGTGGAAGATACGGATTTAGGTGATGGAAAACGCTGGGTGTTAATAACCCCACCCAACTCAAACGGCACACACATATTACTTGCAAAAGCCACAGAGCCTGAGCAGTTTAACGCTGTTGGCAATCAAGCAGGTGGCCGTGTATGGCTATTTTTAAACACTGACAACTTTTGGCGCGACTACGAAAGCATGCTAGAAAATGGCGTAGTATTTCATGAGCAGCCTCGTAATGAGCCTTACGGTACGGTGGCCGTGTTTGAGGATCTTTATGGTAACAAATGGGATCTTATTCAACAGAGCTAAATACTTAATTGATTAACGACCTGACTATTTGAAATAAATCCGAGGGTAGCATGCCGCGCTGCCCTTTCTCTTCAGCCGCAACTTCACCAGCTCGAGCATGAAGCGTTACCCCGTATCGAGCTGCTTCGTCGATACTAAGCCCTTGAGCAAGCAATGCACCAATAATACCTGTAAGTACGTCACCACTCCCTCCCACGGCAAGTGCTGCGTTGCCATTTTCACACACCCAAGTGTTTTTACCGTTATCAATTAAAGACCCAGCACCTTTTAATATACAAGTAGCATTATAACGTTTTGCGCATAATCGCACGCTATCAAACCTATTTGACTCTATTTCAGAGGTATTTTTGCTAATGAGCCGAGCCGCCTCACCAGGGTGCGGAGTAAGAACACTTTGAGCCAACGTATAAGCACTTGCATTTTCAGCTAATAAATTAAGTGCATCAGCATCAAGTACAAGTGGCGTATTGTGCTCTTGGCAATAGTGCATTACAGTGCAAAACGTTTTTTTAGCCCATTCATCCTGCCCAAGTCCAGGCCCAAGTACAACACAACTTGCCCACTCTAAAGCCTGTTCAAGGTTTTCACTCGTGACCATTAATTCTGCCCTACCTATGCTTATTGGCATAATAGAGCTTTGGTGTGTATAAACCTGCACCATCCCCGCACCTGCTCGAAGCGCAGCTTCACTACTGAGCCTAATTGCTCCCGCAGTACCTTGGTTACCTCCTACGCATAATAACTTGCCATGATTGCCCTTATGGCTATTTAAAGCCCGAGAGCCCAAGCGATTAAAACTGTCTATATTTATCAAGTGAGCACAAGGGGAAGCGAGTTGACTGAAAGTATCTTCAATTGCTAATTCATCGAGAATCAACTCACCGGCATGCTGTTTACCCGTCCCTGTACAAAGGCCTTGTTTAATCCCAATATAAGTAAGTGTTTTTGTTGCCTGAATAGCTACGCCCAATACTTCACCTGTATTTGCGTCAATCCCTGAAGGAACATCGATACTCAAAACAGGCTTTTCGCTTTGGTTAATGGCTGTAATAATCACATCATAATTTTCGCGAACAGGTGAATTAAGCCCAGTACCTAGTAACCCATCAATCACGCAGTCACAGCAATCTAAGTCACTCTTTGCAAACTCGTTAACTATGCCACCATTATCAAGCCATAACTGCCTCGCTTTAGCAGCGTCACCACTGAGTGTTTTATTAGGGTCTATAGCGCAAACTTTAACCTCTGCACCCGAGTCCTTAATTAAGCGCGCTGCTATGTAAGCATCACCCGCATTATTGCCATTACCTGCAATAATTAAAGTGAGCTTAGCGTTAAAAGACTGCCACTGCTTGTATACGGACTCCCCCGCTCGCTGCATTAAGGCAAATAAATCTATTCCACATTGCTTAGCCGCCTCTCCCTCATAGGAGCGAACCTGCTCTTTCGTGTAGATATGCCTTTGTTTATTTAACATAGAAACTCGCCATAAATAAGTGTGTAGATCCTCTATAATTATAGCTTGGGATAAAAGAGCACTTTTCAATAGTGGATTTAGCGTGCTAAACAGCATTGAAACTAAAATTGAAGGCTTTACTACAAATAACCTGCCTACTGTAGTGGGCTTTAATCACGGGTTTCGTGATACCCAACCCACGCTACAGAGACAGGTGAGTAATGTGCAAGGCAGGTATTTTACTTTTCTAGAGACGTAAAAAAACCGACTATTACTAGTCAGGCTTTCTCGTATTTGGAGTCGGTGCGCTAAGCAGTAGAATATCGTGGTGCCGACAACGATGAAGAGCCACAGTGAAATGTTGCACTATCATCCGCCAATGCATTTAATAACCAACACACTGTTCACAAAGAGGCGCTGCGCTTAAGAGACACTCCGCTTTAGAGAAGAAGATTCTGAATATTACTTTTCTTGTATCTGGAGCCTGCGGTGTCTTAGTACCCACAGCGATAGAGTCACATGCAAAGTACTCTTAATGTTTTTTAATGGGATCCACTGGGCACTGAGGTGGTCGTCGCGTTCTTTTACCCGTGGGTTTCGTGATACTCAACCCACACTACGAAGTACAAGTTGACGCTGTGCAGCTGAAGGCTGATAGCTAATATTTTCACTTTCTTACAAACAGCAAAAAACCCGCTTCATCTCTGAAGCGGGTTTCTCTTATTTGGAGCCTGGCAATGTCGTGGTGCCCACAGCGGTAGAGTCACATAGCAGCTGCTACACTATCATTGTGTCGGGGCGGCCTTGTACGGGGCTCGCCTTCGAGCTGTTTTGTTTCGCTACTGAGTTCGGCGTGGGGTCTTGCGTTGACTAAACCCCAGACAGCAAAAAACCCGCTTCATCTCTGAAGCGGGTTTCTCTTATTTGGAGCCTGGC
>Ga0209452_1000083_pt1 | contig 38556 bp, 34 predicted proteins | sample WorMetimpBELIZE1_FD_187388 | JGI IMG/M metagenome (GOLD analysis project Ga0209452, IMG submission 187388) | Marine gutless worms symbiont microbial communities from Max Planck institute for Marine Microbiology, Germany - Olavius imperfectus... | ecosystem: Host-associated > Annelida > Digestive... | reverse complement strand
GAGCTTTCCTATTGAGCTTTGCTCAAATCGGACGGCCATTTTAGCGAGTTAAAGTTTAGTGTCAATCACTTTTTTCAAACTTTTTTCAAGCGTTTCCGCTTGGCTAATTGGCTTGCTAACTTGGCTTCTTACTTTCGAAACCTAAGCTTCGAAGCGTTGCCGTGTCAGCGAGGTGGCATTATAGAGATTGCGATCACATTGGCAAGCCCTTTTTCTCGTTTTTTTTGATTTTTTTATCGTTCGGATAAATTTGCGTCAAAAGCGGTCAAAAGAGCACGTTATTTCTACAGTTCTTTGAATTTATCTGCGAAAAGAGCCACTTTTTCCCAATTGGTGTATTCCACTTCTTTGGTCGTATCGGTTTCGCCACCTGTCATCGACATAATGAACTTAATCATAGTTTTGTCGAACCATCCGTAACGTGGGTAATAAAGAGCACCAGCAAAAACACCAATTAAGGTTGGTTTCCAAGGCGACTTCATTAGGAACTTACGAATGTAAGCGCTGCCTTCTGGCGTATCTTTTCCTTGGCCTTCTTTACGAGCAGTTAGGTTTACGCAGAAAAATGCCACTTTACTTTGTTCAAGCTGATTGAGGTTTCGAGCAATAAACTGATACAGCTTCTTATTAAGATGACCATAACGAATAGACGCTCCAATCAATACCCTGTCGTATTGGCTAAAATCAATCGTCTCAACATTATGTAAATCCACCAGCTCGCATTCGAAGTCTGTTAGCTTCTCATCTATATAGTGGAGAATTTTTTTAGTCTGCCCTTCACGGGAGGAATATAGAAATAATGCTTTTGCCACGATTTCCCCTTAGCTACGCCAAAACGTCGGCGTAAGTAGAATAAGTAAGGTAAAGATTTCCAAACGTCCAAACAGCATAGAAACAATCAATACCCATTTTGCTTTGTCGTTCACATCGCCAAAGTGAAGCGCTACTTCACCCAAACCTGGACCTAAGTTGTTGAGCGTTGCTGCAACTGCAGAGAACGCACTTAGCTCGTCCATCCCTGTAGCAATCAAGCCCAACATACAAACCACGAATACCAAAGCGTAAGCAGAGAAGAATCCCCAAACCGCATCAACGACTCTTTGCGGTAGCGCACTGCCACCCACTTTGATGGTGTAAACCGCACGAGGGTGCACCAAACGCTTCAGCTCACGCGCACCTTGTAAGGTCAGTAGCAGAATACGAATCACTTTCATGCCGCCGCCAGTCGAACCAGCACAACCACCTATAAAAGAAGAGAACAACAACAGCACTGGTAAGAATAATGGCCAATCAGCAAAGCCGGTTGTGGTAAAGCCAGCCGTGGTTGAGATGGACACTGTCTGAAAAAGCGCTTGATCGAATGCGTCATAGGTTGAGTCGTAAGAATGGTGATTCAACAATAATAAGAAGCACACCAAGAACAAAACAACTTGTATAAAGATGAACGCGCGGAACTCTGGATCTTTCCAATAGTATTTAGGATGTACGCCGCCGGATGCAAACGCGGCGAAGTGCAAAGAGTAGTTACATGCCGAGATTAACAAGAAGACAACGGTAATCATGTTGATGGCATAGCTATCGAAATAGCCCATGCTGGCATCGTGCGTAGAGAAGCCACCGATAGCAATGGTGGAGAAGCTATGGCTAATAGCATCAAATGGCGTCATACCTGCCAACCAAAATGCTACGGCACATGCAATTGTCAGACTCAAATAGATGTACCACAGTGCTTTTGCTGTCTCAGCAATACGTGGGGTCATCTTCGTGTCTTTTACCGGTCCCGGTATTTCGGCTCGATACAACTGCATACCACCGATACCAAGAACAGGAAGAATGGCAACCGCCAACACGATGATACCCATACCACCAAACCATTGCAGGAGCTGACGATAGAATAAGATCGCTTTTGGCAACTCGTCGAGCCCGACGATCACCGTCGCCCCCGTTGTTGTTAAAGCAGAGAAGGACTCAAAAAAAGCGTCAGTCACAGATACATTGGGGTTATCTGAGATCAGAAAAGGTATAGAGCCCGCACTGCCAAGTACAGTCCAGAAAAGAACAACAATAAGGAAGCCATCACGTGCTTTTAGCTCGTGTTTGTGCCTGCGGTTTGGGAACCAACAGATCCCACCGCATACAAGAAGTACGAAGAAAGTCGTGACAAAAGGTACACCCGCACCATCTCGATAGATAAGCGCAACCAGCGCAGGCGCGAGCATTGTGACACTAAAAAGTGCGAGCAATAGCCCGACGATTCGAATAATTGAACGAAATTGCATGGATTGATTGACTAGCGAAGCTGTCCCTGTGGCTTCCTATTTTTCATTATTGTCCGTCTAGTGGGGTGACAATTGCCTTTGCACCGCTTTTGTTGATGATAGCTTGGGTAAACGCGCTCACTTCACGTAGCTCAATTTCCACCACTAATACCACCTGATCGCTGTATTCAGCATCCACTTCAACCGCACCAAACTGGGGCATAAGCGACTGTGCGATAGGCATAAACCCATAGTCTAACTCTAGTCTGAGTTTTGTGGTTATTTTTTTCTCAATTGTTTGAAGCAGCTTGAGCGCTTGTTGCACGCCACCACCATAGGCTTTGACCAAACCACCTGTGCCAAGCTTGATGCCGCCAGAATATCGAGTCACTACAGCCGTAATCTCTCCAACTCCAGAACCAGACAGCTGAGCAAGGATTGGTTTACCTGCTGTTCCCGATGGTTCTCCATCATCACTGAAGCCCCACTTCATCGAGTCTTCTGGTCGACCTGCAACAAATCCCCAGCAGTTGTGTCTTGCATCAGCATGCTTGGTTTTGATCTGCTCAACGAATGCTTTCGCCGCTTCCACGCTTGGCGTGTGTGCCAAGTAAGTAATAAAGACACTCTTTTTGATCTCTTCTTCAAATTGAGCAGGCTGAGCAGGAATCAGATAAGGCAGGTCATTCATAGGATTAGGTCACTTTTCTCTTTGTTCAGAGTCTATCACGAGAGGTAATTATGAGTCGCATAAGATCTGCCTTAGCGCACAATGTTAAACACTTGTTTAAAAAATGTATTGAAATTAACCAATCCGAAGTCCAAACTAACTTCACTGGTCTAACCAGAACAATAAATAAAACGACTTTCCTCTATATCGATTTGCTGCCCTACAGGCGCTCAGCCCGCATCAAATTGGTATACAGACAATCCAAGATTGTATGTCATGGAGATAGACAATGATTTACCAAGCCGAAACCCTACAGGTAAAGGAAGTACAAGATGGTATTGCAGAATTAAGCTTCTGCTCTCCAAAATCCGTTAACAAGCTCGACCTAGCAACACTAGAGTCACTCGACAAAGCCCTTGATGCACTAAAAGCGCACCAAGGACTGAAGGGCTTGATGCTCACCTCAGATAAAGACGCGTTCATTGTTGGCGCAGATATCACCGAATTCTTAGGTCTTTTTGCCAAGACAGACGCTGAGCTCGATCAGTGGCTGCAATTTGCTAACAGCATCTTCAACAAGCTGGAAGACTTGCCTGTCCCAACTATCTCGGTACTAAAAGGCCACACGTTAGGTGGCGGTTGTGAGTGTGTGCTTGCAACTGACATGAGAATTGGTGACAAGACCACCAGCATCGGTCTACCAGAGACAAAATTAGGCATCATGCCGGGCTTTGGTGGTTGTGTGCGTCTGCCACGTGTTATTGGTGCTGACAGCGCAATGGAAGTGATCACTCAAGGTAAAGCGTGTCGTGCGGATGAAGCGTTAAAGATTGGTCTTCTTGATGCGGTTGTCGATAGCGATGCACTTTACGAGTCAGCACTCAAGACACTAACCTCGGCAATCAACGAGAAGTTGGATTGGCAAGCTCGTCGCAAGCAAAAGACATCACCTTTAACGCTAAGTAAGCTTGAATCCATGATGAGCTTTACCATGGCGAAGGGGCTGGTGGCACAAAAAGCGGGTCCTCACTACCCAGCTCCAATGACAGCCGTTATTGCTATTGAAGAAGGCGCTCGCTTTGCTCGTAACGAAGCACTCGACATTGAACGTAAGCACTTTGTAAAACTGGCTAAGTCTGAAGAAGCAAAATCACTGGTTGGTTTGTTCCTTAACGACCAATACATCAAAGGGCTTGCGAAAAAATCAGCTAAGTCAGCAAGTAAAGATACGCAACGTGCGGCTGTGCTTGGTGCGGGTATCATGGGCGGCGGCATCGCTTACCAATCTGCGTTAAAAGGCGTACCGGTGTTAATGAAAGACATCGCGCAACCTTCACTCGATTTAGGCATGACGGAAGCATCTAAGCTGCTAAATAAACGCTTATCTCGTGGTCGTATTGATGGCTTTAAGATGGCTGGTATTTTAGCGTCTATCACACCAAGCCTACATTACGCAGGCATCGAAGAATCAGACGTGATTGTTGAAGCCGTAGTAGAAAACCCGAAAGTAAAAGCAGCAGTGCTGAGTGAAGTCGAATCACATGTCGGTGAAGACACGGTTATCACCTCAAACACCTCGACGATTCCTATCAACCTATTAGCAAAATCGCTAACACGTCCAGAGAACTTCTGTGGCATGCACTTCTTCAACCCAGTGCATCGCATGCCTCTTGTTGAGATCATCCGTGGCGAACACACCTCTGATGAAACCATCAATCGTGTTGTTGCCTACGCAGCGAAAATGGGCAAATCACCAATTGTCGTCAATGACTGCCCTGGGTTCTTTGTAAACCGCGTATTGTTCCCATACTTTGGCGGCTTCAGCATGCTACTTCGTGATGGTGCGGACTTTACGAAAATCGACAAAATCATGGAACGTAAGTTTGGCTGGCCAATGGGGCCTGCATACTTGCTCGATGTTGTTGGTATTGATACTGCTCACCACGCACAAGCCGTTATGGCGCAAGGTTTCCCTGAGCGTATGGGCAAACAAGGTCGTGACGCGATCGATGCACTGTTCGAAGCAGATAAATACGGCCAGAAAAACGGCAGTGGCTTCTACAGCTACACCATTGATAGAAAAGGTAAGCCGAAGAAAACCTTCTCTGAAGAGATCTTGCCAGTGCTCGCTGACGTTTGTGCCGATAAGCAGGACTTTGACGATCAGACCATCATTCAACGTATGATGATTCCAATGATCAACGAAGTGGTACTGTGTCTACAAGAAGGCATCATTGCCACTCCACAAGAAGCGGATATGGCACTGGTTTACGGTCTTGGTTTCCCTCCATTCCGTGGTGGCGTATTCCGCTACTTAGATAGCGTAGGTATTGCTGAGTTTGTTGCAATGGCAAAACAATACTCAGAGCTTGGTGCTATGTACCAAGTACCACAGATGCTGATTGATATGGCGGCGAAAGGTGAAAGCTTTTACGGTGCACAACAGCAAGGTTCTATCTAAGGAGGGATTCTAAAATGACTAATCAAACAAGAAATGTTGTCGTAGTCGATTGTCTACGTACTCCAATGGGTCGCTCTAAAGGTGGTGCTTTCCGTCATACTCGAGCAGAAGATCTATCTGCGCGCCTGATGAAGGGCATTCTTGCGCGTAACCCACAGGTGAACCCAAGTGAGATTGAAGATATCTACTGGGGCTGTGTACAACAAACACTAGAGCAAGGCTTTAACGTTGCTCGTAATGCAGCGCTGCTTGCTGGCCTACCAATTGAGATTGGCGCCGTGACGGTGAACCGCTTGTGTGGTTCATCAATGCAAGCGCTTCACGACGGTACACGTGCCATCATGACGGGTGACGCTGAAATCTGCCTAATTGGTGGTGTTGAGCACATGGGACACGTACCAATGAACCACGGCGTGGACTTCCACCCTGGCATGTCAAAGACAGTTGCAAAAGCAGCAGGCATGATGGGCTTAACCGCTGAAATGCTTGGTAAGCTGCATGGCATTAGCCGTGAGCAACAAGACGAGTTTGCTGCACGTTCTCATGCTCGTGCACATGCTGCAACCGTAGAGGGGCGTTTTAAAAACGAAATCCTACCAATTGAAGGTCATGCGGCTGACGGCACCCTGTTCACTCTGGATTATGATGAAGTGATTCGCCCTGAAACATCCGTTGAAGATCTGTCTCAACTTCGTCCTGTTTTCGACCCAGCAAACGGCACAGTAACAGCCGGTACATCTTCGGCGCTGTCTGATGGTGCATCAGCGATGTTGATCATGAGCGAAGAAAAAGCCAATGAACTTGGTTTGAAGATTCGTGCACGTATTAAAGGTATGGCCATTGCGGGCTGCGATCCTTCAATCATGGGTTACGGTCCTGTACCTGCGACGCAAAAAGCGCTCAAGCGTGCTGGCCTTTCAATTGAAGACATGGATGTGGTTGAGCTAAACGAAGCATTTGCTGCGCAGTCTCTACCATGTGCTAAAGACTTGGGTCTGCTTGATGTTATGGATGAGAAGGTCAACCTTAACGGTGGTGCGATTGCATTGGGTCACCCACTTGGTTGTTCTGGCTCACGTATCTCGACGACTCTGATTAACCTAATGGAAGCGAAAGACGCGAAATACGGCCTGGCAACCATGTGTATCGGTTTAGGTCAGGGTATTGCGACGGTATTTGAACGACCATAGTTTGTATAAGAAACGCTAGGTTGTAGTGATCAATCCAACAATCACGAGCAAATGAACCAATACTGAAAATTTTTAGTATTACACTTATGGGCGGCATCTGATGTCGCCCTTTGTTTTACGCTAAATATTGCTTACATGCACAAAAAGCATACATTAAATGCTCAAGTTTCATTTTATTCATAGACAAAGAAGACATACACTTAGCAGCAGTTGATATCTTGCTGCATGTGACCCAGAGTCACGCTACCGCACAATCGGAGAACCTTATGTTTAATGCTCTAGTTCTAAATCAAGAAGACAAACGTACTATCGCTAGCATCGAGCAAATCGATGAAACACAACTGCCTGAAGGCGACGTTCTGATTGACGTTGATTACTCATCGTTGAACTACAAAGACGGTCTTGCAATTACAGGTAAAGGTAAAATCATCCGTAACTTCCCGATGGTGCCGGGTATTGACCTAGCAGGTACAGTAGTAAGCTCAGAAGACGACCGCTACCAAGCAGGCGACAAAGTTGTTCTTACTGGTTGGGGTGTCGGTGAAAACCATTGGGGCGGTATGTCTCAGCGTGCTCGTCTAAAAGCGGATTGGCTAGTTCCACTACCAAAAGGTCTAGACAGCAAGAAAGCAATGATGGTGGGTACTGCTGGCTTCACTGGCATGCTATGTGTTCAAGCACTGCTTGATGCAGGCATCAAACCTGAAAACGGCGAAATCCTAGTAACTGGCGCAAGTGGCGGTGTAGGCTCAGTAGCAGTAACGCTTCTAGCACAGCTTGGCTACAAAGTTGCAGCAGTAACAGGTCGCGTAGAGAAAAACGGCCCACTACTAGAAAAACTTGGTGCTAGCCGTATCATCGACCGCGTTGAATTTGAAGAGCCAGCACGTCCGCTTGAAAAGCAAGTATGGGCAGGTGCGGTTGATACTGTGGGCAGCAAAGTACTAGCAAAAGTATTGGCGCAAATGGATTACAACAGTGCAGTTGCAGCTTGTGGTCTTGCAGGTGGCTTCGATCTACCAACCACAGTAATGCCGTTCATCCTACGTAACGTTCGTCTACAAGGTGTGGATTCAGTTTCATGCCCATTTGAAAAACGTACTGCAGCATGGGAAAAGTTGGTTGAGCTACTACCAGACAGCTACTTCGAACAAGCTTGTACTGAGGTAGAACTAGCAGAAGCACCAAAATACGCTGAAGACATCACAAACGGCCAAGTAACTGGTCGCGTGGTTATCAAGCTATAAGCGTTAACCCTTCGATAGAATAAACAAAGCCGGGTCATTGCCCGGCTTTTTGCTATTTCGATTTTAGGAAAAACTAGTCCAATCCCATATCTTCAATTCGCTTGGCAATAAGACGACTACATTCTTCACGAACCACGGCACGCAGCCATTCTTGAGCGGGAGAGTGCTCGCAACGCGCATGCCAAATCATCGAATATTCAAACGGCGTGAATTGGAATGGTAATGGCTTCACCACTAAGTCATAGCGATCAGCAACCAAGTACGCTAAATCGGCCGGTACGGTAATGATAATTGGCAAAGTATCGACAATCGCCAGCGCCGCTTCCAAGTGATAAGCGCGCAATACCATCTGACGTTGCGGCTTCTCCACCAGCGCTTGCTCAATCAGCGCCTTAACCCCATCACTGATGGCAATCATGGCATGCGGGTGACTGAGGTAATCATCCAGACTCATCTCTTTATCGGCTAATGGATGTTGCTTGGAGAGCATACATAGCACTCCGACTCGTCCTAACACTTCACTGCGTAGTGGCTCTACAGGGCCTGTAGGGCGACAAATCGCTAAGTCCGCGCCTTCATATGTTAATTGATCAGATAAGCGGTCGTGTTGCAGCGGCAAGAAGTTAAACGACACGTTCGGTGCTTCTTGATAGATACGCGGCAGAGCAAAAGGCAGAATGGTTTGCATCGCGTAGTCAGTTGTCGCGATATTAAACGTCTGATCGCAACTGCGTGGATCAAACTCACGTGGAGAAAGTAATTGGCGTAGTGACTCCAAAGGCTCACCCAAAGAGCGATCAATTTCCAACGCTTTTTGAGTTGGGATCAAATGCTGACCTTGACGCGTAAACAACGGATCACCAAGCAGATCGCGTAAACGCCCTAGCACACGACTCATTGCCGATTGGCTTAAATTGAGACGCGTTGCTGCTTTACTGACACTGCTCTCTTCGATCAACACACGTAATGCGACCAATAAGTTCAGATCTCGACGATAGATGTCTTCTAATTCCACGATTTGCCACTTACCATGTAGGGGATTTAGGTAAATTGTACTCTTCAGGCAAAAAAAATCCCGCCTTTCAGCGGGGAAGCCCAAGAAAAATGGGGATAGTGTCGGAATGAAGTGTCGTTAAACTTGGTGAGCGGTGTATCAATAGGTTCCGATTACAGCAAGAAGCGCTAATTTTCTTGCTCAGATGCACCTGACCATTTGTGCATCTCAATCCAAATCCCAATAATCGTTGCACTCATGCCTACAAGAGGCAGCAATGAGGTTTCAGCTGGTGTTCTGAGTACTAATGCGCAGAACGAGATGAAACACAAAACCGAATAGATGGTTAGTCTGTCTAACGCTGTTAACATCGTGTCTCCTTACCAGTTGTTACCAAATTGTTAATTTAAGGTAAATCAAAAAATTCGGTTTGCCAAGTGGTTATTGAATATTTTTTCAACGAAAGTAAAATTCACCGCTCAGTTAGTTACGAGAATCACATTATGAGTTTTAATCCTGAACTGGCGACCAAGACATTAGAGGCGGAAGGATTACGCTGCCCAGAGCCAGTGATGATGGTCAGGAAGACAATTCGAAACATGCAAGATGGTGAAGTGTTGCTGGTTAAAGCGGACGACCCATCCACTACTCGAGATATCCCGAGCTTCTGCCGATTTATGGATCACCAGTTGATTGCGGCACAAACGGAGCAGCTTCCATACCAGTACCTAATTAAGAAAGGTTTGGAATAATCTCAGCAAGATCAAAAACGGCAGCCCAAAAGGCTGCCGTTTGTTTATTCATCGTATTCTAGTGTGCGAACTTCAGATTGTAGCTTGTTCAATTGTTTCCGCATTGCACGCATTTCCTCATGCATCGGAATGATATGAGCCACCCGAATCCACGCTTCTACCGTCAGACCAGTAAGAATAAAGGACCCTGCTACAATCGGCAGCCACATATCAGTCAGCACCATTGCTAGCAAGCAAAGCGCCAAACCAAAGGTGAATAAATAACTCTGACTCTTTGGGGTCATCCCCATGTAACGTGTAAGCATACCTTTGCCCTCTCGCTATCATTCACACCATTAAATTACCATGACAAGTATGACACTAATATGTCACCCGTCACGGTCTTGAACGATTTTAAGTCAGAGTTTGAAGTTGTATATTGCTTCACTAGTTATTGATAATTCACACCATTTTACGTGCAACAGATCAGAACAATGCCGCTCCGATAGCTAGCGCGATAAACAAGAATGCGGTCACCTTACGAATCAACCCTAAAGGCATCTTATCGGCCGACAATTTACCAATCAGGACCACAGGCACATTCGCCAGCAGCATACCGATCGTGGTGCCAAGAATCACCCAACTCAACGCATCTGCGTACTGCGCACCCAAGATAGAAGTCGCAATCTGAGTCTTGTCGCCAATCTCCGCAACGAAGAAAGCAATAAAGCTGGCAATGAATGGACCCCGGTTGGAGATCTGCTCGTCGTCATCCAGTTTATCTGGGATCAACACCCAAGCCGCCATAGCGACAAAACTGACCACCAGCACCCATTTGAGAACTTCAGGCGAAAGATAATCGGCCACCACCACACCTAACCATGCAGCCAAAGCGTGGTTGGCAATGGTTGCCAAAAAGATTGCTGCAATAATAGGGATTGGCTTGCGGTAACGACTGGCAAGTAATAGAGATAGCAATTGGGTCTTATCGCCAATTTCTGCTAACGCTACAGTAGTAATTGAAATAGCTAAAACGCTCACGACATGCTCATTGGGGCGGGATAATTATTTTTAACCTAAGACAAATCTCACGCCCCACCCCGGTTCATGATGATTTGTCTAAGGTCTTGCTAAACTCATCGGGCTGATGAGTCTCGAACGCCATGGTGATTTTGCACCAATTATGTTGACGAACGAACTGGATGAAACAGACATTTCATCGAGTAAGCTACTCCCCAAAGACAGGCGCAATTCTAGCCATGTTTCCTCATCACCTCAAGAGTGAAAGCCAGTGAAAACTCCCTTTTAGGAAAAATTCAGCGGATAAAGCGGTAAAAATCCATTAAAGGAGAAAATTGCCCACGAATTAATCAAGATTAGCTCTACTCCCATGCTCAATATCTGGGTATACTTGATTGTTAATTTATTCAACCGTAATTACTTTGAATCGCCATTGTTGGGGCAAGAAAACCCAACAAAAAAAGAGACGAATTCACGAGTAATAAGAGAATCGCGCGAACCTGACTTATGCAAAAATACGATATCAAAACCTTCCAGGGAATGATCCTCGCGCTGCAGGATTATTGGGCTCAAAATGGTTGTACCATTGTTCAACCACTAGATATGGAAGTTGGTGCGGGTACCTCTCACCCAATGACCTGTCTACGAGCACTTGGCCCAGAGCCAATGTCTACAGCTTACGTACAACCTTCACGTCGTCCTACTGATGGCCGTTACGGTGAAAACCCTAACCGTCTTCAGCACTACTACCAATTCCAAGTAGCGCTAAAACCATCGCCAGACAATATCCAAGAGTTGTACCTAGGTTCTCTAGAGGTTCTTGGTGTCGACCCACTTGTTCACGACATCCGTTTCGTAGAAGACAACTGGGAAAACCCAACACTAGGCGCATGGGGTCTAGGCTGGGAAGTTTGGCTAAACGGCATGGAAGTGACTCAGTTTACTTACTTCCAGCAAGTTGGTGGTCTTGAGTGTAAGCCAGTAACCGGTGAGATCACTTACGGTATCGAACGTCTAGCAATGTACATCCAAGAAGTAGACTCTGTTTACGACCTAGTTTGGAACATCGCACCAGACGGCAGCAAAGTGACTTACGGTGACATCTTCCACCAAAACGAAGTAGAGCAATCAACTTACAACTTCGAGCACGCAGACGTTGAATTCCTATTTGGTTTCTTCGAACAGTGCGAGAAAGAGTGTAAAGAGCTGCTTGAGCTTGAAAAGCCACTGCCACTACCTGCTTACGAGCGCATTCTAAAAGCTGGTCACGCATTCAACCTACTAGACGCGCGTAAAGCGATCTCAGTAACTGAACGCCAACGTTACATCCTACGCATCCGCAACCTGACTAAAGCAGTTGCAGAAGCATACTACGCATCGCGTGAAGCTCTAGGCTTCCCAATGTGTAAGAAAGAACAAGCGTAAGGGGTAGAGTAACATGGCAAAAGAATTTCTAATCGAGCTAGGTACAGAAGAGCTACCACCAACGCAACTTCGCACTCTAGCTGAAGCATTCGCAGCAAACTTCGAAGCAGAACTAAAAGGCGCTGAGCTTGCTCACGAAGGCGTGAAATGGTTCGCGGCACCTCGTCGTCTTGCACTAAAAGTAGCAGCACTAGCAGACAGCCAGTCTGACAAAGTTGTTGAAAAACGCGGTCCTGCGGTTTCTGCAGCGTTTGACGCGGAAGGCAACCCAACAAAAGCGGCTCAAGGCTGGGCACGCGGTTGTGGCATCACGGTTGACCAAGCTGAGCGCATGGTGACAGACAAGGGTGAATGGCTACTGTTCAAACAAGAAGTGAAAGGTCAGCCAACGTCTGAGATCGTAGTTGAACTTGCAGCGAAAGCACTAGCAAACCTACCTATCGCAAAACCAATGCGCTGGGGTAACAAAACGACTCAGTTCATCCGTCCAGTTAAAACGCTAACCATGCTAATGGGTAGCGACCTAATCGAAGGCGAGATCCTTGGTGTCGCTTCTGACCGCACTATCCGTGGTCACCGCTTCATGGGTGAGCAAGAGTTCACTATCGATTCTGCTGAACAATACCCTGCGATGCTAGAAGAGCGCGGTAAAGTAATGGCAGATTACGAAGCGCGTAAAGCAATCATCCTAGCTGACGCACAAAAAGCGGCAGCAGCGGTTGGCGGTATCGCTGATCTAGAAGATGACCTAGTAGAAGAAGTCACGTCTCTGGTTGAATGGCCAGTAGTACTAACAGCGAAGTTCGAAGAAGAGTTCCTAAAAGTGCCTTCTGAAGCGTTGGTGTACACCATGAAAGGTGACCAAAAATACTTCCCTGTTTACGATGAAAACAAGAAGCTACTACCTAACTTCATCTTCGTATCGAACATCGAATCAAAAGAGCCTCGTTACGTAATCGAAGGTAACGAGAAAGTAGTTCGCCCTCGTCTTGCAGACGCAGAATTCTTCTTCAACACAGACCGTAAGCGTCCGCTTATCGACCGTCTTCCTGAACTAGAGCAAGCGATCTTCCAAAAGCAACTGGGTACGATCAAAGACAAAACAGACCGCATCACAGAACTTGCTGGCTACATTGCTGAGCAAATCGGTGCTGACGTTGAGAAATCAAAGCGTGCTGGTCTACTAGCAAAATGTGACCTAATGACCTCAATGGTATTCGAATTCACGGATACTCAAGGTGTTATGGGTATGCACTATGCTCGCCACGACGGTGAAGCAGAAGAAGTTGCAGTAGCACTGAACGAGCAATACATGCCTCGTTTCGCAGGTGATGAACTGCCATCTAACGGCGTTTCAACTGCAGTTGCAATGGCAGACAAGCTAGACACTATCGTAGGTATCTTCGGTATTGGTCAAGCACCTAAAGGCAGCGACCCATTCGCACTACGCCGCGCATCTCTAGGTGTACTACGTATCATCGTTGAATATGGCTACAACCTAGATCTTGTTGACCTAGTTGCGAAAGCGAAGTCACTATTTGGCGACCGCCTAACCAACGACAACGTTGAACAAGACGTTATCGAGTTCATGCTTGGTCGTTTCCGTGCTTGGTACCAAGACGAAGGCTTCAGCGTAGACATCATTCAAGCGGTTCTAGCTCGTCGCCCGACGAAACCGGCAGACTTCGACCAACGAGTTAAAGCGGTTTCTCACTTCCGTGAACTAGAAGCCGCAGAGTCTCTAGCCGCAGCGAACAAACGTGTAGGTAACATCCTAGCGAAATTCGACGGCGAACTAGCAGCAGACATCGACCTAGCACTTCTACAAGAAGACGCAGAGAAAGCACTAGCAGAAAGCGTTGAAGTAATGACAGAAGCGCTAGAGCCAGCATTTGCTACAGGTAACTACCAAGAAGCCCTAAGCAAGCTCGCTGACCTCCGTGAACCCGTTGATGCGTTCTTTGATAACGTAATGGTAATGGCAGACGACGAAGCACTTAAGAAGAACCGTCTGACACTACTGAACAACCTGCGTAACCTGTTCCTACAGATCGCAGACATTTCTTTGCTTCAAAAGTAATTCATTACTCTTAGAAGTGATTAAGAAATAAGTAAAAGGGAAGCAGATGCTTCCCTTTTTTGTTGTCTTCAAACCGATGAAGGTGACGCTTATTATTCATTTTGTGAACAAGACTAAAATTTGTAGGGTGAGACGCGTTTAACTTGTTGGTGTAGAGCTCGGATTGTAGAGGCACAGTTTTGCTATAACTGGACTGTTTATTCGGGGGAAGGACACAATGAAAAAAACAATTCTCGCACTCTCTATCGGTCTACTGAGCGCCTGCAGCCAGATTCCAGAAAATGCCATCGTATTAAGCGTTGGTGATGACACCGCTGTTTTTGAAGAAAACTCGCAAGGCTTACTTATTGCCGAGCAAAAACTCGAAAAAGGCAGTTATACCTTTACCATTGCTGACAGCAAGCAAAGTTGTGGCAGTAGCTTTGCCCTAGCAGAAGAAGATCGCATCAAGTTCAATCGTCCATTAAAAATGGATAACTGCGCCACTGATGCACAAATGCCGCTGCGTATCTTCAAAGCCAATACCTATCAATTTACGCTCAATCCAACCACCAATGAGCTGACGGTAAAAATCAAACCAAAACAGAGTCAGGACATCACCTACTCTTGCCCTGTCGCAACTGACGCGCCAAAAACCATCAACGTTGCTCAAACCTTTAATGATGGCATTGTCGTTCGTGATGCCTTAACCGGACAAGAAGCCACAGTCGCCAATGGCAGCGTCACCATGCAACCGGGTCCTATGAGCCAAGGTCTATTGCTGCTGGAAGAAGTTGAACAGCAAGCCGATAAACCATTCAGCTGGGATAACGCGACGGTGTACTTCGTCATGACCGACCGCTTCTACAATGGCAACCCAGACAACGACAACAGCTACGGTCGCAGTAAAGACGGCAAATACGAGATTGGTACCTTCCACGGTGGTGACTTAGCGGGTCTAACGAAAAAACTCGATTACATCGAATCACTTGGTGTGAATGCTATCTGGATAACCTCACCACTGGAACAAATCCACGGTTGGGTTGGCGGCGGCGATAAAGGCGACTTTAAGCACTACGGCTACCACGGCTACTACCACCAAGATTGGACCAAGCTTGATGCCAACATGGGTACCGAAGATGAACTCAGAACCTTCGTCGATACCGCGCATAAGAAAGGCATTCGCGTGATTTGGGATGTGGTCATGAACCACACTGGCTACGCGACATTAGCAGACATGCAGGAATTCGGCTTTGGTCAGCTTTACCTTGATGACCAAGAAGCCAAAGAAGTCCTCGGTGAAAAATGGACCGACTGGAAGCCAAAATCAGGGCAAAGCTGGCACAGCTTCAACGATTACATCAAATACGGTGATAGCGAAGCGTGGGATAAATGGTGGGGCAAAGATTGGATCCGCACCGACATTGGTGACTACGATGCTCCGGGCTACAACGACATCACAATGTCTTTGAACTACCTACCGGATCTCAAAACCGAATCAACTCAGAAAACCGGATTACCAAACTTCTTCCGCAATAAAGACACCAATGCGCAAGATGAGCAGCAAACCCCGCGTGAGCATCTGATTACCTGGTTATCCGATTGGGTGCGCGACTATGGCATTGATGGCTTCCGTGTCGACACCGCTAAACACGTTGAAATGGAAGCGTGGGCAGAGTTGAAAGCCAGCACCACTCAGGCGCTTGCTCAATGGAAGCAAAACAACCCGGACAAAGCCTTGGATGACCTACCTTTCTGGATGACAGGTGAAGTGTGGGCACACAGCGTAGTGAAGAGCCCGTATTTCGATAACGGCTTCGATTCCATCATCAACTTCGAGTTCCAATCTGATGTAGCACCAAAAGCGCTGAAGTGTTTCGCTCAACTTGATAATGATTACCGCCGCTATGCAGAGCGCATCAATACCGATCCTGAGTTCAACGTGTTGAGCTACTTGTCTTCACACGATACACAGCTGTTTTGGTCAGCGCGCAGCCGCAGCTTTGATGACCAAGCACGTGCAGCAAATGCTCTGATGCTTGCTCCCGGAGCAGTACAGATCTATTACGGTGATGAGATAGCTCGTGATTTTGGCATTACTGGTTCAGATGCTCACCAAGGCACACGCTCAGATATGCCATGGGATAAGATTCATGGCGAGCGTGAAGATCTACTGCAACATTGGCAAAAGTTGGGTGAATTCCGTAAACGCCACCCAGCAGTAGCTCAAGGTAAGCACATCACTCGCAACCAAGAAGGTTACTACGCTTTCGAACGCCAGTACCAAGACGACAAGGTGCTGATTGTTTACACCGGAGAGTAAGTCATACTCTCTCCACCAGCAAGGGAAGCATAAGCTTCCCTTTTTTATTGCTCTTTTTGCCTTTTTATCTCGTACCTCTGGTCTGATGACACACTTTTTTCTTTTTCGGCTTAATTCACACTTTGCGTTAATTACGCATTGAGGTAAGGTCAAGGATTACTCGATAAGCCGATAAAACATCGGCACAAACATACACAAAGCAATCACAATGAATTAGGTATAACGACAAATGCAGTTCTCAAAGTTTGGTGAAAAATTTAATCAGTATTCAGGTATCACGCAGTTAATGGACGATTTGAATGATGGTCTGCGCACACCAGGTGCCATCATGCTCGGTGGAGGTAACCCAGCCGCCATTCCTGCCATGCTCGATTACTTTCGCCAAGCCAGTGAGGAAATGCTCGCCAGTGGGGAGCTCGTCGCCGCCCTAGCCAACTACGATGGTCCGCAGGGCAAAGATGCGTTCGTTAAAGCACTGGCTCAGTTATTCCGTGAAACTTACGGCTGGGATATTTCCGAGAAAAACATCAGCCTAACTAACGGCAGCCAAAGTGGCTTTTTCTACTTGTTCAACTTGTTGGCAGGTAAACAGCCAGACGGTTCGCACAAGAAAGTGCTACTGCCTATCGCGCCTGAGTACATCGGCTATGGTGATGCGGGCATTGATGAAGGTATCTTTGTCTCTTACCACCCAGAGATCGAACTGTTGGATAACGGTCTGTTTAAATACCACGTCGATTTTGAGCAGCTCACCGTCGATGACTCTGTTGCGGCAATCTGCGCGTCTCGCCCAACCAATCCAACAGGTAACGTACTGACAGACGAAGAAGTACGTAAACTGGACAAACTAGCACGTGAGAACAACATTCCGCTAATCATCGATAACGCCTACGGTCTGCCGTTCCCAAATATTATCTTTGAAGATGTCGAGCCGTTCTGGAATGAAAACACCATCCTGTGCATGAGCCTATCTAAGCTTGGTTTACCGGGCGTGCGTTGTGGGATTGTGATTGCGAGTGAAGAAATCACGCAAGCGTTGACCAATATGAACGGCATCATCAGCCTAGCACCGGGCAGTGTTGGTCCAGCGTTGGCAAACCACATCATTGGCAAAGGCGACCTGCTTAAACTGAGCTCAGAGGTGATTAAGCCGTTCTACAAACAGAAGTCGCAACGTGCGGTTGAACTGCTCCAAGAAGCGATTACCGATGAGCGCTTCCGTATCCACAAACCGGAAGGTGCTATCTTCTTGTGGCTGTGGTTTGATGAACTGCCAATTACGACAATGGAACTTTACCAACGCTTGAAAGCGCGTGGGGTCTTGATTGTTCCGGGTGAATACTTCTTTATTGGTCAGAAAGACGAGTGGGATCACGCGCACCAATGCTTGCGTATGAACTACGTTCAAGACGATGAGATGATGCAAAAAGGCATTGCGATTATCGCAGAAGAAGTGGAAAAGGCTTACCGCGAAGGTAAATAGACCGATAAAACTCAGCCGCTTCTCTTTGAAATTGCGACCTTGCAATAGTGGCTTTGAAAGCCCCAAACTAAAAAGAGCGCCCTTTTCCATATGGAAGGCGCTCTTTCTCATTCTATAACCGTGTAGTTAACTGAAATGTCTTTAGCTGATTAGCTGTTTTCAATCAGGTTGTTGCCACCGATAGCAATCTTACGTGGTTGCATCGCTTCTGGAATTTCACGAACTAAATCGATATGAAGTAGACCGTTTTCCATTGATGCTCCAACGACTTTTACGTAATCCGCAAGTTGGAATTTACGTTCAAAATCGCGCTCCGCAATACCTTGGTAAACGTAGTTTTTACCTTCTTCTGCTTTACGCTCGCCCTTCACAATCAACATGTTTTCGTTTTGAGTCAAATCTAGCTGATCTTCAGCAAAACCTGCGACTGCCATAGTAATACGGTAGTTGTGCTCGTCTTTTTGCTCAATGTTGTATGGAGGGTAGCCGCCAGAAGTGTTTTTCGCAGAGCTTGCTTCCATCAGGTTAAACAGACGGTCGAAGCCAATTGCATTACGGTATAGTGGTGAGAAATCTACATTACGCATAATCTATCCTCTTTTAAGCAATAGTCTTAGCCCAGATGAGGGTCATCCACATGGCGCATTTATGCAAGAAAACGCCGAGCTAAGGGATCCGATGATTCATTCCTCTGACCTACTTTTTAGGTGCGGGGACATGATGTCGAATCTAGGGTCAAGTTGTGTGCTAATACTGAGCATCCTCTCTTGAGCGATCTCGTTTAGCGATTCCAGAGGCGCTGTTCTTCTCTTGTTGAGCAAGTTAGCCATCCCTCTTCATAACTAGATATAAGGTCGAAAAATGGGCTTTCAAGGGCTACGGTGAAAATATTTTCGATCCCCGACTCGGTCGTTTCTCCCTCTCGAAGCGCTCCCATATTCATTGGGCGCAGCCGTTCTCGTATCTCGACTCTATTATCTCGTTTCTACCCAATAAAAAAACGCCACCTCTTGCGAGATGGCGTTTTTAGTATGATTTGACTGAGTCTGTACGACTACACGTCTAGGTTTGCTACTTTAAGCGCGTTCTCTTCGATGAAGTTACGACGCGGCTCAACTTGGTCACCCATTAGCGTTGTGAACAATTGGTCTGCGCCTACCGCATCTTCAATGGTTACTTGCATCATGCGACGTGTCTCTGGGTCCATTGTGGTTTCCCAAAGCTGATCTGGGTTCATCTCACCTAGACCTTTGTAGCGCTGTAGGCTTAGACCACGACGCGACTCTTTGATTAGCCACTCAAGTGCCGATGCAAAGCTTGATACTGGCTGAGTACGCTCACCACGCTTGATGTAAGCGCCTTCTTCTAGCAGGCCGTCTAGTGCTTCAGATAGATCCGCTAGCTTACCGTACTCTTTCGAGTTCAGTAGGTCGATGCTAAGTGCGTAGTCATGAGTCACACCGTGAGTACGTACAATGATCTTAGGTAGGTTTAGACCTAGCTCTTCGTGTTGCTCAACTTCGAAGCTGTATTGGCTTGCGCCCACTTCTTTCGCGTTTAGCTGTTCAACTAGCTGTTTTGTCCACGCTTCTACTGCTGCTGCATCGTGACATTGCTCTGCCGTTAGACGTGGCGTGTAGATTAGCTCATGAACTAGCGCGCTTGGGTAACGACGGCTCATACGATCCGCCAGCTTGATACCTGCGTTGTATTGCTGAACTAGCTTCTCTAGCGCTTCACCTGCCAATGCTGGCGCTTCTGCGTTTACGTGTAGCGATGCGTTATCAAGTGCCAAAGCAACTTGGTATTGGTTCATCGCGTCTTCGTCTTTGATGTACTGCTCTTGTTTGCCTTTCTTCACTTTGTAAAGCGGTGGCTGAGCGATGTACACGTAGCCACGCTCAATAAGCTCTGGCATTTGACGGTAGAAGAAGGTCAACAGTAGCGTACGGATGTGCGAACCATCGACGTCAGCATCGGTCATGATGATGATGTTGTGGTAACGCAGTTTGTCCGGGTTGTACTCGTCACGACCGATACCACAGCCTAGTGCAGTGATCAGCGTTGCTACTTCTTGAGAAGAAAGCATCTTGTCGAAACGTGCTTTTTCTACGTTAAGAATCTTACCTTTTAGCGGTAGGATTGCTTGGTTCTTACGGTTACGGCCTTGTTTTGCGGAGCCGCCTGCCGAATCACCCTCCACTATGTATAGTTCAGAGAGTGCTGGATCTTTTTCCTGACAGTCTGCAAGTTTGCCTGGTAGACCAGCTAGGTCTAGTGCGCCTTTACGACGAGTCATTTCACGAGCTTTACGCGCCGCTTCACGAGCACGAGCTGCATCGATGATTTTCGAACAAACCATCTTCGCTTCTGCCGGGTTCTCAATTAGGAACTCAGACAGTTTCTCACCCATTGCTGATTCAACCGCTGACTTCACTTCAGAAGAAACCAGTTTATCTTTAGTTTGGCTTGAAAACTTAGGATCAGGCACTTTAACCGAAACAACCGCAGTTAGACCTTCACGCGCGTCATCACCAGAAGTTGCTGTTTTCGCTTTCTTAGAGAAGCCTTCTTTGTCCATGAAAGAGTTCAGTGTACGCGTTAGCGCTGCACGGAAACCGGCAAGGTGAGTACCACCGTCGCGTTGTGGGATGTTGTTAGTGAAACAGTAGATGTTCTCTTGGAAACCGTCATTCCACTGCATCGCCACTTCTACCGAGATACCATCTTCGCGCTCAAAGTCGAAGTGGAAGATTTTCTCGATGATTGGTGTTTTGTTGGTGTTTAGGTGCTCAACAAACGCTTGGATACCACCTTCAAACATGAAGTGGTCGCTCTTGTCTGCTTCGCGCTCATCAACCAGTTTGATTGAAACACCAGAGTTCAGGAAAGAAAGTTCACGTAGACGCTTCGCTAGGATGTCGTAGTGAAATTCTGTGTTCGAGAATGTTTCTGCACTTGGCCAGAAACGGATTTGTGTACCAGTTTGGTCAGTATCACCAATTACTGCTAGTGGCGCTTGAGGCTCACCGTGATGGTAAGTTTGCGTATGGATATGACCGCCGCGGTGGATAGTCAGAACCACTTTTTCAGACAGTGCGTTTACTACTGAAACACCTACGCCGTGAAGACCGCCCGATACTTTGTATGAGTTATCGTCGAACTTACCACCAGCGTGAAGTACCGTCATGATAACTTCTGCTGCTGATACTTTTTCTTCTGGGTGCATTTCTGTTGGAATGCCACGACCATCATCCGTAACTGAAACCGAGTTGTCCTCATGAATTGTCACAACGATGTCTTTACAGTGACCTGCCAACGCTTCATCAATTGAGTTATCCACCACTTCGAAGACCATGTGGTGAAGACCAGTGCCGTCGTCCGTGTCGCCGATGTACATACCTGGACGCTTACGTACCGCATCCAGACCCTTCAGTACCTTAATACTCGATGAATCGTAATTTTCAGACATGAGTTTCTCTCTTCTAGTTTGACTCTATCCTGCCATGTTCCACATGAAACAATTTGCCCGTATCGTCCAACATATCGGCGATTTGGCTTTCAGTGATAGAGCTTACAAATACTTGTGCGCCCGTCTCTTTCAAGCAGTCAGCAAGACGCTTGCGACGTTGGCTATCTAATTCCGACGCAAAGTCGTCAATTAGGTAAATACATTGTTTTCCGGTCATTTCGGTAAGGTGCTGTCCCTGCGCGACACGCAATGCACACACCATGAGTTTTAATTGACCGCGTGACAAAACGTCCTCAACAGGCGTTCCGTTCACTTTAATGCGCAGATCAGCCTTATTCGGACCACTAAAGGTGTAGCCCAACGACTGATCACGCTCGAAATTTTTTTCTAGTATCTCATGATAAGGGGTATCTTTGTCCCATCCACGATAATACTTTAATTGGATCTCAAATTCTGGCAAAAATGTCTGACAGATGGTTTCCGCTACGCTTTTCATCTGATCGATGTACAGCGCTCGCCATTGACTGATGTTTTCAGCCAAACGCGCCATCTCTTGATCCCAATAACTGAGTTCACGATAACTTCTGGCGGTTTTAAGCAGTGCGTTACGTTGCTTGTTAAGACGCTTGAAACGTCCCCATGCATCATAGAAAGCGGGCTCGGTGTGAAACACACCCCAGTCGATGAATGCACGACGATGTTTTGGACCATCCGTTAGTAGATCAAACCCTTCCGGATGTATCAACTGCAAAGGTAAAACTTGTGCGAGTTGTGCCAGTTTTTGCCCAGATTGACCGCCTATTTTAACCTCTGTTGAGCCATCACGCTGCTTATTAATGCCGATAGGTAGCTCAAATTGATCCGAGTTCAAAAAACGACCATGAACAAACAGTTCGTCACACTCATTTTGGATAACTCGACCCGTCAGCGAACTCTTGAAAGAGCGTCCGTGTCCGAGCAAGTAAATCGCTTCTAGAACACTGGTTTTACCGCTGCCGTTCGGCCCAATAAGAAAGTTAAAGCCTGCTGATAGGTCAATATCACAGGCTTTAATGTTTCGAAACTGCTGAATGATGAGGCGAGAAAGTGGCATTCAGATGGCTTATAGACGAATTGGCATCACCACGTACATGGCACTGTCGTCGTCTGCGTTTTCAATCAACGCACTTGCGTTCGCATCTGACATCGACACACGTACGTTATCGCAACGCAGTGTATTAAGCACATCAAGCACGTAGCTAACGTTGAAGCCGATCTCGATAGCGTCACCTTCAAAGGTCACGTCTAGCATTTCTTCTGCTTCTTCTTGCTCTGGGTTGTTGGCAGTAATGCGCATTTCACTGCCCGCAAGATTCACACGAACACCACGGAATTTTTCATTAGAAAGAATCGCTGCACGAGAAAACGCTTGGCGTAATTCATCACAGCTTGCTTCTAGTGTTTTGGTCGTACTTTGCGGCATTACGCGGCGATAGTCAGGGAAACGACCATCAACAAGCTTAGAAGTGAAGATAAAGTTGTTCACTTCTGCACGCACATTTGAGCTACCAATTTGTAGCACGACAGGTTGCTCTGGTGCGTCCATTAGCTTCACAAGTTCTTGCACACCCTTACGCGGCACGATGATTTGCTTCTGTGCGAAGTCTGCACCGAGTTGTGTTTGAGATACCGCCATACGGTGGCCGTCAGTTGCCACGCTACGTAGCGTCGTACCGTCGATTTCAAACAACATACCGTTGAGGTAGTAACGAACGTCTTGGTTCGCCATTGAGAATTGTGTTTTCTCGATCAGAGTACGCAGATCAGACTGAGTCAGTGACACTTCTACTTCACTCTGCCAATCTTCAATGTTCGGGAAATCGTTCGCTGGAAGCGTCGCCAGTGAGAAACGGCTGCGGCCTGAACGAACTTGTACGCGATCGCCTTCTAGTACGAAGGTGATGATAGAGTCATCTGGTAGACCACGGCAGATATCAAGAAATTTACGAGAAGGAACGGTAATGCTGCCCGCTTCAAAATCCCCTTCTAGAGCCACTTTGCTCACCAATTCCACTTCCAAATCGGTTGCGGTCATGGATAACACGTTCTCTTCTACTTTAATCAGTAGGTTACCAAGAATTGGTAGGGTTGGTCGGCCACCTAGTGCACCCGAAACCTGTTGTAGCGGTTTGATTAAATGACTACGTTCAATGGTAAATTTCATGCTTGGCTCTTTACGCTGTCAGCTCAATTAATGATTTGCTTAGAATACTGTCATTCTAACCGATTACGAAGACAGGGTGCGAATCAAGTTAGAGTAATCTTCTTTAATATCGTGGCTCTCTTCACGCAGCTGCTCAATCTTGCGACATGCATGCAGCACCGTGGTGTGGTCACGACCACCAAATGCATCACCAATTTCAGGCAAGCTGTGGTTGGTCAACTCTTTTGCCAGTGCCATCGCCAATTGGCGAGGACGAGCAACCGAGCGAGAACGGCGTTTAGACAGCAAGTCCGCCACTTTAATCTTGTAGTATTCCGCGACCGTCTTTTGAATGTTGTCGATCGTTACAAGCTTTTCTTGTAGAGCAAGCAGATCGCGCAGCGCTTCACGAACAAAATCAATCGTAATTGGACGACCAGTGAAGTTGGCGTTTGCAATAACGCGGTTCAGTGCACCTTCCAGTTCACGAACGTTAGAACGTAGACGCTTGGCAATAAAGAACGCCACTTCATCCGCTAGGTGGATTTGGTGGTCTTCCGCTTTCTTCATCAAGATCGCTACGCGGGTTTCTAATTCAGGCGGCTCGATCGCAACCGTTAGACCCCAACCAAAACGTGATTTTAGACGATCTTCCACACCGCTGATCTCTTTTGGATAGCGGTCTGAAGTAAGAATGATCTGTTGGTTACCTTCCAATAACGCGTTGAAGGTATGGAAGAATTCTTCCTGTGAACGCTCTTTATTAGCAAAGAACTGAATGTCATCGATAAGAAGCGCATCAACACTGCGGTAGTAACGTTTGAATTCTTCAATCGCATTGTTTTGCAGTGCTTTTACCATGTCTTGAACAAAACGCTCAGAGTGCATGTACACCACTTTCGCGTTTGGCTTGTTATCCACAATCGCGTTGCCCACGGCATGCAACAAGTGCGTTTTACCTAAGCCCGTACCACCGTAAAGGAACAACGGGTTGTAAGCTGCGCCCGGATTATCAGAAACCTGACGTGCTGCAGCCAAACCTAGTTGGTTCGACTTACCTTCCACGAAGTTGTTGAACTTGTGCTTTGGGTTCACGTTTGAGCGGTGGTTGATGTTCGCGATCGCTTGAGCGTCGTCATCCCACGTTTTATGCACAGGCTTACGAGCTTGCAATTGCGCTGGTGCTGAAGATTCAGCAGCCACATCAGCTGGCGTACGTGTCGGTGCCGGCTTAGGAGCTGCAACTGGGCGACTGCCCACTTCAAAGCGTAAGCTAGGGACGTCGTTACCGCAGTATTCCTGCAGTAGACGATTGATGCTGTTCAGGTACTTGTCGCGGACCCAATCCAAAACAAAGCGGTTTGGAGCGAACAGAGTGAGAGTATTGTCATTGAGCTCCGCTTGTAACGGACGAACCCACATGCTGAATTCTGTAGCTGGTAGCTCTTCTTGAAGCTGCTGCAAACATTGCAACCAAAGCGAAGATGACACGGTGCCCCCACTGAGTATTTGAATTATCGGAAAAGACTGGCAATTTTACCTGTTGATAACCAAGATCGCCAGCAATTGATCGATGATCCAGTGAATAAGATCTAAGTTATTCACAATTATTTCGCCCAACTAAGCGAGATCAACACATATTGCCCCAAATTTGCCCACACATTGATCCACATTTGGGCAAAATCAGCCAGATCGAGCAATTGGTGATAACTCTGTGAATGAATTTCGGTTCATCGATTTTTTTCGATCGTCATTTCTGCTCTTTCCGATCGTTTTTTCATCATTTATCCCTATATCTTGGCTACTATCTATACCAAATAAGATCTTATTACTCTGAGGTCTAGGTTATTGCACTTGGTTATTTCTTTAATTGAGCTAACTGACAGTAGTATTTCCAACCATAAAAGTATGGAGATGTATTATGAAAAACTGGATTAAGGTTGCTGTTGCAGCCATCGCTTTGTCTGCCGCGACCGTTCAAGCCGCTACTGAAGTAAAAGTAGGCATGTCTGGCCGTTACTTCCCATTCACCTTTGTGAAGCAAGATAAGCTGCAAGGCTTTGAAGTGGATATGTGGGATGAGATCGGTAAACGTAACGATTACAAGATCGAATACGTAACAGCGAACTTTTCTGGTTTGTTTGGCCTTCTAGAAACGGGCCGTATTGATACCATCTCAAACCAGATCACCATGACAGACGCACGTAAAGCGAAATACCTGTTTGCAGACCCATACGTGGTAGATGGCGCGCAAATCACGGTACGTAAAGGCAACGACAGTATTCAAGGTGTGGAAGATCTAGCAGGCAAAACCGTTGCGGTTAACCTAGGCTCTAACTTTGAGCAGTTGCTTCGCAGCTACGACAAAGACGGCAAGATTAACATCAAGACTTACGATACTGGTATTGAGCACGATGTAGCGCTAGGCCGTGCTGATGCGTTCGTTATGGACCGTCTGTCTGCATTAGAACTGATTAAGAAAACCGGTCTACCGCTACAACTTGCGGGTGAACCATTTGAAACGATTCAAAACGCTTGGCCATTCGTTGATAACGAAAAAGGTCGTAAGCTACAGGCAGAAGTGAATAAAGCACTTGAAGAGATGCGTGCCGACGGAACAGTAGAGAAGATTTCTGTGAAATGGTTTGGTGCCGACATCACTAAGTAAAACTTCTCTTCTTTTAGGACGCAGAGCTTTATCTCGCGTCCTTTTTTAACTCAATGACAAGGTGGAACTTCGTATTCCACCTTTTCTTTTCTCAAGGTAAGTCGTATGGGATTTGATTTTAATTACATGTTGGAACTGTTGCCGATACTGCTCAAGTATCTTGGCACAACCATGGAAATGGCCACATGGGGATTGGTCTTTTCACTGATTCTAGCCGTTATTTTAGCGAACATTCGCGTATTTAAGCTGCCAGTTCTCGACCAATTGAGCCAACTTTACATCAGCTTCTTCCGTGGTACTCCACTTTTGGTACAACTGTTTTTGCTCTACTACGGCTTACCGCAAATCTTCCCATTCATGGTGGGCATTGATGCCTTTTCCGCGGCAGTGATTGGCTTAACGCTCCACTTTGCCGCTTATATGGCAGAGAGTATTCGTGCCGCTATCATTGGTATCGATCGCAGCCAGATGGAAGCGAGCTTGTCAGTGGGGATGACAACACCTCAAGCGATGCGTCGGGTAATTTTGCCACAAGCAACGCGAGTCGCACTGCCTTCTTTAATGAACTATTTCATCGATATGATTAAGTCCACTTCCCTCGCCTTCACGCTGGGTGTGGCTGAAATCATGGCTAAAGCGCAAATGGAAGCCTCTTCTAGCTTCCGCTTCTTCGAAGCTTTCCTTGCTGTCGCTCTTATTTACTGGGGTGTGGTGGTCATTCTGACTCGAGTACAAATTTGGGCAGAAGCGAAATTGAATAAGGCGTACGTACGATGATCAAATTAGAAAATATCCACAAACGCTTTGGCGAAACAGAAGTCCTCAAAGGTATTGATCTCGATATCAAACAAGGTGAGATCATCGTTATTATTGGCTCAAGTGGTACGGGTAAATCGACACTTCTACGTACTGTTAACTTCTTAGAGCAAGCGGATGAAGGTCGCATTACCATCGATGACATCTCCGTCGATACACAAAAACATACCAAAGCCGAAGTATTGGCTCTACGCCGCCGAACTGGGTTTGTTTTCCAAAACTATGCCTTATTTGCTCATATGAACGCGCGTCAGAACATCGCAGAAGGCTTGATCACGGTACGCGGTTGGAAAAAAGAAGACGCTCTCAAGCGTGCTCAAGAAATTCTGGATGACATCGGTCTTGGCGATAAAGGAGAAAGTTATCCAGCGGCTCTGTCTGGTGGCCAACAACAACGTGTGGGTATCGGCCGAGCGATGGCGCTGCAACCGGAACTGCTGCTTTTTGATGAGCCAACTTCTGCATTGGATCCTGAATGGGTTGGAGAAGTTCTCTCATTAATGAAGAAGTTAGCCAATCAACATCAAACAATGTTAGTGGTCACGCACGAGATGCAATTTGCCAAAGAAGTGGCGGATAGAGTGATCTTTATGGCCGAAGGCAACATCGTTGAACAAGGTTCTCCACAAGATATCTTCGATAATCCACAAGATCCTCGTTTGAAAAAATTCCTTAACCAAGTTGGAATAGAGTAAAGATCAAGCATCAAGATCAATCGATCCTTGAGATTTTACTCACACTACGTATAATCGCCCGGCCGGAATTTCGTACTCATGAGTCATTGACACATTATGTGAGTGTGATTACAATTCCGCCTCTTTGTTGAGAGGCGTCGGTTGTTCTTCTTTAATAAAGAGCTTCTTTATATAAAGAAAGCAAAATGCCCACGCCGGGTTTAACAAGAACCTAAAACTACTGATCAGTAAAGGTAATTATCATGAAACGCACTTTTCAACCTACAGTTCTAAAGCGCAAGCGTACTCACGGCTTCCGTGCTCGCATGGCAACTAAGAACGGTCGTAAAGTTATCAACGCACGTCGTGCAAAAGGCCGTGCGCGCCTATCAAAATAATCGCTAGTTTATTTTGAACACGTACGCGTTTAATCGGGAGTTACGCTTGTTAACTCCCGAGCATTATCAAAACGTCTTCCAGCAAGCTCATCGAGCTGGCTCGCCTCATTTCACCATCATTGCACGCAATAACAAACTTTCTCATCCTCGATTAGGTTTAGCTGTTCCGAAAAAGCAAATCAAAACTGCTGTTGGTCGTAACCGCTTTAAGCGTTTGGCTCGTGAAAGCTTTCGTAACAATCAACATCAACTTCCAAATAAAGATTTTGTTGTGATTGCAAAGAAAAGCGCGCAAGATTTAAGCAATGAGGAATTATTTAAGTTGTTTGATAAGCTATGGCATCGCCTGTCTCGCCCTTCACGTGGATAGCCATTGGGCTCATTAATCTATATCGCTGGTTTATCAGCCCTCTGATTGGTCCTCGTTGCCGGTTCACTCCAACTTGTTCCACTTACGCGCTAGAAGCTTTGAGAGCTCACGGTTTTGTAAAAGGATGTTGGTTATCAGGCAAACGTCTATTAAAATGCCACCCTTTGAATGAAGGGGGGTATGACCCCGTTCCACCAGTCCAAAAACAAGACAGAGATAACTAACGATGGATTCTCAACGTAATATCCTGCTTATCGCTCTGGCACTGGTTTCTTTCTTGCTGTTTCAACAATGGCAAGTAGCAAAGAATCCAGCACCTCAAGCGGTTGAACAGGCTCAATCAAGCAGTACTCTACCTGCACCATCTTTTGCTGATGACTTGGATCCAGTTCCTGGCCAACAGCAAGCTTCTGCAAAAACTATCACAGTAACGACTGATGTTTTAACTCTGTCGATCGACACCGTTGGTGGCGATGTGGTACATGCCGACCTGAACAAATACGCTGCTGAACTTGATTCATCAGACCCATTCGTTCTGCTAAAAGACACTAAAGGCCACCAGTTCATCGCACAAAGCGGTCTAGTGGGTCCTCAAGGTATCGACCTTAGCAGCACTAACCGTCCTCACTACAACGTGAGCGCAGACAGCTTTACTCTAGCTGACGGTCAAGACGAACTACGCGTTCCAATGACATTCACTGCAAACGGTATCGAATACATCAAAACTTACGTATTCAAACGTGGCAGCTACGCGCTGAACGTGGAATACGACGTTGTGAACAACTCTGGTAACAACGCAACATTTGGTATGTACGCTCACTTGCGTCAAAACCTAATGGACGCTGGTGGTAGCATCACAATGCCGACTTACCGTGGCGGTGCTTACTCAACAGAAGACGTTCGTTACAAAAAATACAGCTTTGAAGATATGCAGGATCGTAACCTGTCTATCAACCTAGCAGATGGCCAAGGTTGGGCAGCAATGATCCAACACTACTTCGCTGCAGCTTGGATCCCACGCAACGAGCCAGGTACTAACCTGTACACTCGCGTGATTGGTAACCTAGGTGACATCGGCGTACGTATGCCAAACAAAACTATCGCAACGGGTGACCAAGCGAAGTTTGAAGCAACACTATGGGTTGGTCCTAAGCTACAAAACGAAATGGCAGCTGTAGCACCAAACCTAGATCTAGTAGTGGACTACGGCTGGCTATGGTTCATCGCTAAACCACTTCACTCACTGCTTGCTTTCATCCAAAGCTTTGTGGGTAACTGGGGTGTGGCAATCATCTGTTTGACCTTCATCGTTCGTGGTGCAATGTACCCACTAACGAAAGCGCAATACACGTCTATGGCGAAAATGCGTATGCTACAGCCTAAGCTGCAAGCAATGCGTGAGCGCATCGGTGATGACCGTCAGCGCATGAGCCAAGAAATGATGGAACTGTACAAGAAAGAGAAAGTGAACCCACTGGGTGGCTGTCTACCTCTTATCCTACAGATGCCTATCTTCATCGCGCTTTACTGGGCACTAATGGAATCGGTTGAGCTACGTCACTCTCCATTCTTCGGTTGGATTCATGACCTTTCAGCGCAGGACCCTTACTACATCCTGCCTCTACTGATGGGTGCGTCAATGTTCCTAATCCAGAAGATGAGCCCAACAACAGTAACGGATCCAATGCAGCAGAAGATCATGACCTTTATGCCGGTTATGTTTACCTTCTTCTTCTTGTTCTTCCCATCAGGCCTAGTTCTATACTGGTTGGTGTCGAACATCGTTACGCTTATCCAGCAAACGTTGATTTACAAAGCGCTGGAGAAAAAAGGCTTACACACTAAGTAACCTTGATAGAAAAGCATAAGAAAGGCGGCCAAAAGGTCGCCTTTTTGTTTTTGGCTGATTACAATTCAGCTAATTAATTGGTTCTGGCTCCCTAGGGGTGTAAACCCTATAGCCCAGCTCAAAAGGCAAGATTATGACTACAGATACGATTGTCGCTCAGGCTACCGCACCCGGTCGTGGTGGTGTCGGCATTATTCGTGTTTCTGGCCCTAAGGCCAATCAAGTGGCGCTAGAAGTCACAGGTAAGACGCTAAAGCCTCGCTACGCAGAGTATCTGCCATTTCAAGCGGAAGATGGCACTGTGCTAGACCAAGGCATTGCCCTGTACTTCCCTAACCCACACTCGTTTACAGGCGAAGACGTACTTGAACTGCAAGGCCACGGTGGCCCTGTGGTAATGGATATGCTGATTAAGCGTATCTTGGGTATCGACGGCGTACGTGCCGCTCGACCTGGTGAGTTCTCAGAACGCGCCTTCTTAAACGACAAGATGGACCTAACTCAAGCAGAAGCGATTGCCGATCTGATTGATGCCAGCTCAGAAGAAGCAGCAAAATCAGCACTGCAATCATTGCAAGGCCAGTTCTCACAACGCATCCAAACGCTGGTGGAATCTCTGATCCACTTACGTATCTACGTGGAAGCGGCCATTGACTTCCCAGAAGAAGAAATCGACTTTTTGGCCGATGGTAAAGTGTCTGGTGACCTACAAACAATCATCGATAACCTCGATGCAGTACGTAAAGAAGCCAACCAAGGCGCGATCATGCGTGAAGGCATGAAAGTCGTAATTGCAGGACGTCCTAATGCTGGTAAATCAAGCCTACTGAACGCTCTATCTGGCAAAGAATCCGCTATCGTTACGGATATCGCCGGTACTACGCGTGACGTATTGCGTGAACACATCCATATCGATGGCATGCCTTTACACATCATCGATACCGCTGGTCTGCGTGATGCTTCTGATGAAGTAGAGAAAATCGGTATCGAGCGTGCATGGGATGAAATCGCCCAAGCAGACCGTGTTCTGTTTATGGTTGATGGCACCACAACCGATGCAACTGATCCAAAAGACATTTGGCCAGACTTCGTTGATCGCTTGCCAAACAGTATTGGCATGACGGTGATCCGCAACAAAGCGGATCAAACGGGCGAAGATATGGGGATCTGCCATGTAAATGATCCAACACTGATTCGCCTCTCAGCAAAAACCGGCGCAGGTGTGGATGCTTTGCGTACGCACTTAAAAGAATGCATGGGCTTCTCAGGCAATACCGAAGGCGGCTTTATGGCTCGTCGTCGTCACCTAGATGCGCTAGAACGTGCTGCTCAGCATCTTCAAATCGGCCAAGAACAGCTTGAAGGCTATATGGCGGGGGAAATCTTGGCAGAAGAGCTGCGTATTACTCAGCAGCACTTGAATGAGATTACTGGCGAGTTCAGCTCTGATGACCTCCTCGGCAGAATCTTCTCCTCATTCTGTATCGGTAAATAATCATAACGCGCGGTGTTAAGCATAAGTTTAACGCCGCGTTTCTTTTTGTACTGACGCACTGTGGTTACCCAAGGCGTGAGTATGGCTCAATAAAGGAAGACACATGATCCACATTATTACAGGCAGTACGTTAGGTGGCGCAGAATACGTAGGTGATCACCTGAGTGATCTGCTCAATGAAAACGGTTTAGAAACGACGATCCACAACCAACCAGAGTTGTCATCGATCGAGAACCAAGGCACTTGGCTGGTGATCACTTCAACTCACGGCGCAGGTGAATACCCAGATAATATCCAACCTTTCATTGCTGCATTACAAAACACACCGCCTAAGATGGCCGATGTGAAGTTCGCGGTGATTGCGATTGGAGATTCAAGCTACGATACATTCTGCGCTGCAGGCCAGCATGCTTATGACCTGTTAGAAGACATTGGTGCAACGCCTATCACTGACTGCTTGAAGATTGATGTACTCAGCCATGATGTACCTGAAGACGCCGCAGAGGTGTGGTTGAAGGAGAATCTGGCACGCTTTACCGCTTAATTCCTCTCTTACAACAGAGTCGCATCGCGGCTCTGTTTCTCCCCTTTGTGAATAACTTCCTACAAAACTTTTTGTGCAACCGCTCAAAAAACACCCGAACTCGCTGTGGATAAGTAAGGTAAGATCCGGTGACTTTCCTTTAGTTATCCCAAGAACAACTTTGATCCGTTTTCCCCCCTGTGCATAACCCCGCATTTTGATCTCAGGAAATCCTCGATCTGATCAAGTCATGAACACAAGATATGATCCAAAGAAGATCCATGATCTTGTTGATCATTTTCTAGTTATCCACAGAAACGGTAGATCCTAATAATAGATCCAATAAAAGATCATATATATAGATCTTATATATATAGTCTTAGGGACTAAAATTTGAAAAGCGAGAAAACGATTCTCTCTCACAGAGAAAAAAGGTAAAATACCGCTCTTTTTTATCTGTCCATTAAATCCTTTGAATACCTGAGGTCAGTTCATGCTTTATCACGAAAACTTTGACGTCATTGTTGTCGGTGGCGGACACGCAGGAACGGAAGCCGCGCTCGCATCTGCACGCACAGGACAAAAAACACTCCTTCTTACCCATAACATCGATACATTAGGCCAGATGTCATGTAATCCGGCGATTGGTGGTATCGGTAAAGGTCACTTAGTAAAAGAAGTGGATGCTATGGGCGGTCTGATGGCAGAAGCCATTGACCATGCGGGTATTCAATTCCGAACGCTAAATGCCTCTAAAGGTCCAGCAGTTCGTGCAACTCGCGCGCAGGCTGACCGTGCATTGTACAAGGCGTACGTACGCAACGCGCTAGAAAACGCACCAAACCTAACTCTGTTCCAACAGTCGGTTGACGATCTGATTGTGGACCAAGATCGTGTGGTTGGCGTTGTGACTCAAATGGGTCTGAAATTCCATGCAAAAGCGGTGGTTTTAACCGTAGGTACTTTCCTTGGCGGTAAGATCCACATTGGTATGGAAAGCTCTTCAGGTGGTCGCGCTGGGGATCCACCATCGATCGCATTGGCGGATCGATTACGTGAACTCCCATTCCGTGTGGATCGTCTGAAAACGGGTACACCACCACGTATCGATGCTCGCAGTGTCGATTTCTCTGTGTTAGAAGCACAGCACGGTGACAACCCAACACCAGTATTCTCATTCATGGGTAAACGTGAGCATCAGCCGCGCCAAATCCCATGTTTTATTACTCACACCAATGAGCAAACTCATGATGTGATCCGTAATAACCTTGATCGCAGCCCAATGTACGCAGGCGTGATCGAAGGTATTGGTCCGCGCTACTGCCCGTCTATCGAAGACAAAGTGATGCGTTTTGAGGATAAAAACAGTCACCAAATCTTCATTGAGCCAGAAGGCCTAACCACGCACGAGTTATACCCGAATGGTATTTCCACCAGCTTGCCGTTTGACGTGCAAGTACAAATCGTTCGTTCAATGAAAGGTTTTGAAAACGCACACATTGTTCGCCCAGGTTACGCGATTGAGTACGATTTCTTCGACCCACGTGATTTGAAGCAAACTTACGAGACCAAGTTCATCAGCGGTCTGTTCTTTGCGGGTCAAATCAACGGTACAACTGGCTACGAAGAAGCCGCTGCACAAGGTTTGATGGCAGGCTTGAACGCAAGTTTGCACAGTCAAGGCAAAGAAGGCTGGAGCCCACGCCGTGACCAAGCTTACATGGGTGTATTGATTGACGACTTGTCGACCATGGGTACCAAAGAACCGTACCGTATGTTCACATCTCGTGCGGAATACCGTCTGTTGCTGCGTGAAGATAACGCCGATCTACGTTTGACGGAAAAAGCGCGTGAACTTGGTTTGATTGATGATGTGCGTTGGGCACGCTTCAATGAAAAAATCGAGAACATGGAAACCGAGCGTCAACGTCTGAAGTCGACGTGGATGAACCCGAATTCTGCGGGTATCGATGAGCTGAACAAGCTATTGAAAACACCAATGGCACGTGAAGCAAGCGGTGAAGATCTTCTTCGTCGTCCAGAGATCTCATACTCACAATTGACGCAATTGGATGCTTTTGCTCCTGCTCTCGAAGATCAACAAGCGTCAGAGCAAGTTGAAATTCAAGTCAAGTACGATGGTTACATCAAGCGTCAGCAAGAAGAGATCGAAAAATCACTGCGCCATGAGCACACTAAGCTCCCTGCGGACTTGGATTACAAAGACGTGAAAGGTCTGTCCAACGAAGTAGTCGCTAAGCTGACAGAAGCAAAACCAGAAAGCATCGGTATTGCATCACGTATTTCTGGTATCACGCCGGCTGCGATTTCGATTCTGCTTGTTCACCTGAAGAAGCACGGCTTGCTGAAAAAAGGTGAGGAAGAGTAATGAGCGCTTTACGCACAAGATTGGATGCTCTGATCGCCCAGACTGATTTGGAAGTGTCTGAAAAACAACGCGAGCAGTTAGTCGGTTACGTCGAACTGCTCGACAAGTGGAACAAAGCATACAACCTGACGTCGGTTCGTGACCCACTTGAGATGCTAGTGAAACATATCCTTGATAGCATCGTCGTTAGCACTCACTTACCAGGTGAGCGTTTTATCGATGTTGGCACAGGACCTGGTTTGCCAGGTATTCCATTGGCAATCATGAATCCAGAGAAGACCTTCTTCTTGCTCGATAGCCTTGGCAAACGCATCCGCTTTATCAAGCAAGTTGTGCACACGCTAGGGCTGAAAAATGTGACGGCAATTCAAAGTCGCGTCGAAGAATTCCAGCCAGAAGAAAAATTTGATGGCGTTTTGAGTCGAGCTTTTGCTTCAATGACGGACATGGTGGAATGGTGTCATCATCTGCCTAAACAAGATTCTGGGGTGTTCTTGGCTTTGAAAGGTCTTCACCCTAAAGATGAAATAGATCTGCTTCCTGAATGGTGTAGTGTGACGGAGATCATATCTTTAGCTGTTCCTGAGTTGGAAGGTGATCGTCATCTAGTAATCTTATCGCGCAAGGAAAATTAGCGAGGTAATCGTGGGTAAAATTGTAGCAATCGCCAACCAGAAAGGTGGGGTCGGCAAAACAACAACGTGCATTAACTTAGCAGCTTCGATGGCGGCAACAAAGCGCAAGGTTTTGGTGATCGATCTCGACCCTCAAGGCAATGCTACGATGGCCAGTGGCGTCGACAAGTACATGGTTGACGCGACGGCGTATGATCTTCTGGTTGAAGATACCCCGTTTGATCAAGTGGTTTGTACTGAAACCACAGGGAAATACGATCTGATTGCAGCGAACGGCGACGTCACCGCTGCAGAAATCAAATTAATGGAAGTATTCGCGCGCGAGGTGCGTCTGAAAAACGCCCTTGCGTCAGTTCGCGATAACTATGATTTCATCTTTATTGATTGTCCTCCTTCTCTAAACCTTCTTACAATCAATGCTATGGCCGCAGCCGACTCTGTGCTGGTGCCGATGCAATGTGAATACTTTGCGTTAGAAGGTTTAACTGCTCTTATGGATACAATCAGCAAGTTAGCGGCCGTGGTCAATGAAAACCTCAAAATCGAAGGTTTACTGCGTACCATGTACGATCCACGTAACCGCCTGTCTAATGAAGTATCCGATCAACTTAAAAAACACTTTGGTAGTAAAGTTTACCGCACTGTGATCCCACGTAATGTGCGTTTGGCCGAAGCGCCGAGCCACGGTAAACCTGCAATGTACTATGACAAGTACTCTGCGGGCGCCAAAGCGTATCTTGCTCTAGCGGGCGAAATGCTCCGCCGCGAAGAAATCCCAGTTTAACTCTCTAACCTAAGGAATTCCTCCTATGTCTAAGCGTGGTCTAGGAAAAGGACTGGATGCGTTGTTGTCGACCAGTTCGTTGGCTCGTGAAAAACAGCACATTGCATCGCATAGCCAAGCATTGTCGGCAGACGGTGAACTGACTGATTTGGCGATTGGTCAATTGCAGCCAGGTGTTTACCAACCGCGTAAAGATATGGCGCCAGAAGCGCTAGAAGAACTCGCAGCTTCAATTCAATCGCAAGGCATCATTCAGCCGATCGTGGTTCGCCAAGTAGCAAGTGGTCAGTTTGAAATTATCGCTGGTGAACGCCGTTGGCGCGCTGCAAAACAAGCCGGTCTAAAACGTGTACCTTGTTTGGTGAAAAAGGTCGAAGACCGCGCTGCAATTGCGATGGCGCTTATCGAGAACATTCAACGTGAAGATTTGAATGTGATTGAAGAAGCTCAAGCGCTTGAGCGTCTACAGGATGAATTTACGCTAACGCATCAGCAAGTGGCCGATGTGATTGGCAAATCAAGAACCACTGTTAGTAACCTATTACGTCTAAATCAATTAGAAATTGATGTAAAAGGTCTGGTTGCAGATAAAAAATTAGAAATGGGTCATGCTCGAGCTCTGTTAGCCTTGGAAGGCGAGCAGCAGGTTGAAGTGGCTCAGCAAGTGGCTAAGAAGCAAATGACCGTTCGCCAAACCGAACAGTTAGTAAAAAAGTGCTTAGCCCCACAAAATGAGCAAAAAGCTCAACAAGAAGATACCGAAGCGGAGCAAATGTCGCATAAATTGAGTCAACTGCTTGATGCTAAGGTTTCTTTGGTCCGTTCTGCAAACGGCAAAGCGAAAGTGACGATAAGTCTTGATGAGCCTCACAAATTGGATCAACTGATTGCCAAGCTAGAGGCCTAAATGAGATAATTGATTTAGGTCAATTAATTAAAATAATCGAATTTTGTGTGAAAGTTGTCGGATTGTAAACAAAACTGTAAGTTTTTGATGCAATATAATTGCATTCAATTGTTCGCACCGTATAATTTTCGCCAATTTCCCTGCACAGAGAGTTTAGTGCAAAGTGGATATTACTAGAGGTACGAATACATGGTAGCTGCGTTAGCTAGACCAGGACGAGAGCTCGCAAAGCAATTGTTAATGATCCAGTCTGGCGCGGTTATTTTTGTGGCTGCAGGAATGGCGATAGCCGTGAATCCTGAATGGGGAATTTCAGCGCTGGTTGGTGGAGGCATCTTTGTTGTTGCCAATGCTGTCTTTGCGCTATGTGCTTTTATGTTTAGTGGGGCTCGTGCTGCCAAACGCATCGCGGCGTCTTTCTACACTGGTGAAGTACTGAAAATCCTCATCACGGTTGTGTTGTTCTACGTAGCCTACATGTATATGCAGGTGGAACTTGTTCCCCTCAAACTAACCTATTTGCTGGTACTAGGTATTAATATCTGTGCACCAGTGCTATTCATTAACAACAAAAAATAGGATGAGTTATGGCTGCGCCAGGTGAAGCGCTAACATCGTCCGGTTACATTGCCCACCACCTTACTAACCTATCTCTTTACAAGTTAGGTCTAGTAGCGGAGGAGACAAGTTTCTGGAACGTACATATCGATAGCCTGTTTTTTTCTTGGTTTACTGGTTTAATCTTCCTCGGAATTTTTTACAAAGTAGCGAAGAGAACAACAGCGGGTGTACCGGGTAAGCTTCAGTGTGCTGTAGAAATGATCGTTGAATTTGTCGCGGAAAACGTCAAAGACACGTTCCATGGACGCAACCCACTGATCGCGCCTTTAGCACTGACTATCTTTTGTTGGGTATTTTTGATGAACGTGATGGACTTAGTTCCTATCGACTTCTTACCGTACCCAGCAGAGCATTGGCTAGGTATCCCTTATCTTAAGGTTGTACCGTCTGCTGATGTGAATATCACCATGGCTATGGCTCTAGGCGTTTTCGCATTGATGATCTACTACAGCATCAAAGTGAAAGGTCTAGGTGGATTCGCAAAAGAACTTGCACTACATCCATTTAATCACCCACTGATGATTCCGTTTAACCTACTGATTGAAGTGGTATCGCTACTAGCGAAGCCTCTATCACTTGGTATGCGTCTATTCGGTAACATGTTCGCGGGTGAGGTTGTATTCATTCTTTGTGCGGCAATGCTACCATGGTACTTGCAATGGATGGGTTCACTACCGTGGGCAATCTTCCATATCTTGGTTATTACGATTCAAGCCTTCGTATTCATGATGTTGACAATTGTTTACCTGTCAATGGCACACGAAGATTCTGATCATTAATTTTTTAAGCTTTTTATTTGGGCACTAAGCCAACAACTATAAATTGGAGATAGTAATGGAAACTTTACTGAGCTTTTCTGCAATCGCCGTAGGTATTATCGTCGGTCTTGCTTCTCTTGGTACAGCGATTGGT